>ERZ777011.2194-NODE-2194-length-16622-cov-3.050824_pt1 | contig 16622 bp, 21 predicted proteins | sample MGYA00374964_ERZ777011 | MGnify/ENA primary metagenome ERZ777011 (study PRJEB29310, sample SAMD00008975) | mouse gut metagenome | study: EMG produced TPA metagenomics assembly of the Metagenome analysis of fecal microbiota from mouse which was promoted...
CCCCTCAAACCCCGGAAACCGCAGCTTTGGCACGTTCCCCTCTTGACCGTTACTTAAGGATCTATTTTCACCCATTATCTGCCCTCCACTTCAAAGGGGAAATCCAGCCCCAATTCATCAAAATATGGTTTCAGCTGTGCGTCGATCTCCCTTATTTCAGCTTGCAGCTTTCGGATTTCTCCAGCCACTTCGTTTAAATCTATTTCTTCCTCCGGCTCAAATGTATCAACATACCGGGGGATATTCATGTTATAGCCGTTTTCCTCAATTTCCGACATTTCCGCCACATGGCAGAATTTATCAATATCCTTCCGCCCCTTATAGGCTTCCACAATCTTATTGATATGTACATCCTCTAATGTGTTCTGGTTCTTTCCCGGCTTATACTCTTTGGAAGCGTCAATAAACAGCACATTACCCGCGTTTCCATTCCTTTTTGATTTCAGGACAAGCAGGCATACCGGGATCGATGTGCCATGGAACAGATTGGCCGGAAGCCCGATCACTGCGTCCAAGCGATTCAGATCTCTCACAATGTATTTACGAATTGCTTCTTCCGCGCCGCCCCGGAACAATACACCATGGGGGAGCAGTACGGCAATCCGCCCGTCATCCGGATCCATATGGTAAATCATGTGTTCCAGGAACGCAAAATCCGCATGGCTTTTAGGCGCAAGTTTCCCAGCGCCTGAATAGCGGGGATCATCTTCAAATGACTTGTCCGCGGACCATTTCAGTGAGTACGGCGGATTACAGACCTGTACCGTCATTTTTACATCGCCGTAGCAGTCATTTTTCAGGGTATCGCCTTTATAAATATCGAACCTCTGGTATTCGATATCGTGCATAAGCATATTCATGCGGGCAAGGTTGTACGTACTCGCGTTGTTTTCCTGTCCGTAAAAATGTCCGACTTTCCCGGAAGTCAGATGTTTCTTGACCTCCAGGAGCATGGAGGCAGATCCGCAGGTGCAGTCCCCGACTGTTTTCGCCTCGTCCAAACCGACGGTCGCCAATATCGCGCATAGTTTACTCGGCCCGGCGGGGGTAAAGAACTCACCGCCCTTTTTCCCTGCGTCAGAAGCAAAAAGTCCAATCAGGATCATATAAGCAGTCCCCAGCACATCAAACCTGGATTCTTCCAGCATGAAATCAATATCCGCAATACGGGACATTACCTTGGAGATCAGCTCTGTCCTCTCAGACACAACATCACCCAGATCAGGATCTTGCAGCTTCATGTCATTGAAAAGCCCTGTGAAATCCTGTTCGGATGCCTGCCCCATTGTAGAGCCTGTCAGATCGCTGATCGCCCGTTCCAGATCCTCTATGGAGAAATTCCCCTGGTTAATCTGCTCAATCAGGTTTTTGTAAAGATACTGCGGCTTGATGATGTATCCCAAACGGTTCAAAGACCATTTTTCCACAATCGGACGGAAGTTCTCGTCGGCATGGGCGGTTTCATAGGTCATGCCGTCATTCTTCAGCAATTCGTCCATGTAGGATTCCGTCCGTTCCGACAAATATCTATAAAAAATAATTCCCAAAATGTAATTTTTAAATTTGCTTGCGTCCATATTGCCGCGCAGATCATTGGCAATCGCCCACAGCTTATTGGACAGCTCGCTTGCCTGGCTCTGGTAAGTGTTATCTTCCGCCATGATTATTCTCCTTCTGCCTTATACTTTTTATATAATTCCACGATAAAATTCTTGATATTGTCAATCAGGGCTGTAAGCCTCAGAAGCCCAAGGTTCAGATAGCCCACCTTGCTTCTGATCTCTTCCTCCGTAATGCTGCCGTTAAAGCTATACTCGGAGAACAGGCCAAAGACAATCTTCTCGTCCAGCTGGTTTTTGTATGAAAATTCCTCTATCTCCGCATTTAACGAATCCTTCTCAAACTGCTCATATTCCTTCTGGATATCCGCATCCTCCGGCAGATCGAAAAACCTGGTCTGTATAAACTGTACCATCAAATCCTTTTTAAAGCGCATGGCCTCATTGTCGGAGCGTTCTATCTCCCTCAGTATCAGATCTATGTCACGCTGCCGTTCTTCCGGGGTACTGTCCCGGTGCATATTTTTCAGCAGATTCAGGATATATATGACATTGATTCTGTCCGTGCGCACAAGCTCAATATCAAAATCAACATCTATTGGCACAGGGACTTTTTCTTTCCCATTTTTCTGCCCTGCCTGGTCATAAAAATACAGATACCAGGTTTTATACGCTTCATATTCGTCCTCGTCTAACGCAATCGCAAGATCGTCCCAGGAAAACTTAGAAAATGTTTTCAGTGTGGCAAGTGTCTGGGATAACCGCCGGAAAGAAAGGATAAACATTCGTATCATATCCTCGCTCTGTAGGTTTCCGGCATCCTCCGGCGTTTCCGCTACCTTCCGCACCGTGGGAACCTGGTTCAGCCATTGGTTTACATAGTATTCATAATTCTGCAACAGGTATTCGTTCGGATCCCCGTCGCCGGAAAACAGGCGCAGGGCATCATCCTGGGCTTTTTTGATATTCCGGTATGTGACGATCTGCCCAAACTGTTTCGTAACCTTATCCACGCGGTTTGTCCGGCTGTACGCCTGCACAAGCGTATGCCATACCAGGTTCTTATCCAGATACAGCGTGTTGCATGGCTTCGCGTCAAAGCCTGTTAAGAACATATTCACCACAAGAAGAATGTCTATCTGGGGCAGGTTTTTCTGCTTCATCCTTTTGGAAATATCCTTCCGGTATGCGTCAAATGTATCTGTTTTAAATGACGTATTAAACATTCCATTGTAGTCGTCCATGATACGGTCTAAAAGTTCACGGGAATGCTCGTCGCCGCCCTCGTCCATATCTTCATTGGCTCCAAAACTGAAAATAGCAGCTATGCGCAGCTGTTCGCTTTCCGGGTGTTCCTTATTGAGTTTCTGAAACAGGTCGTAATATTTCCCAAGCGTTGGTATCTTATCCACCGCAAAAATTGCCGTGTATATGTCCTTCCCCTGCGGGTGGACGTGCTGCCCGTGATGTTCCATGATATGCCTCGCGATATTCTCATACCGCTCGTCATCATGGTACAAGTTCGTCATATCTATATTGTGCTGGCGGCAATAATCAGGATCGTCAATATACTCCGGGTTGATGCCCTTATCGGCAATCGTTTTCGCCCAGATTGTCCTCTGGTATTCCACAGAGAACCGAAGCACATTTCCGTCCGCGATTGCGTCCTTAATCATATACTTGTGCAGGCAGGCATCCATCTTCCCGGCATTGAAAAGATCTGCCGTCGTCCGCCCGTCAGCCCCTTTGTTTTTCTCAAAGATAGGCGTTCCCGTAAACCCGATATAATTCGCGTTCGCGAAATGTCTTTTTATATCCGAGTGCATTTTCCCGAACTGGCTCCGGTGGCACTCGTCTATGATGAACACAACTTTCTGCTGGCGGTAGGTATCCATTAGTTCCGCGTATTTCTGATTCCGCACGGCAATCGCCAGTTTCTGGATGGTGGTGACAATCAGCTTCCGGTCTTTCTCCCGCAGCTGGCCCACCAAAACCTCTGTTTTATCCGTGCGGTCAATGCAGTCTTTTTCAAAGCTGTTGTACTCGTCAACCGTCTGATCGTCCAGGTCTTTCCGGTCAATCAGGAAAATAACTTTGTCTATCCTGTTTTCGTCCCGGAGAAGCTGCGCCAGCTTGAAGCTTGTCAGGGTTTTTCCCGACCCGGTACAGGCAAAGACATACCCATCCTTATTCGCCTCCAGCACCCTTTGTTTTGCCGCTTTCACAGCATAGATCTGGTACGGGCGCATGACCATAAGAACCGGCTCTGAAATCTTCACCACCATATATTTTAGCAGCATATCCGTAACCGCAACCTTCCGGAAAAAATCCCCAGTAAAGTCAAAAAGTTTATTGATACGCTTATTCAGCTCGTCCGTCCAGAAAAACACAAGGCTCTTCAAAATCGGGTTATATTCGCCGTTTGCTATCTCATTCTCATTAGAGAAATATTTTGTCTGAACGCTGTTGGAAACAACAAAAAGCTGTAAATACCGGAAGATTCCCCTGAACGAAAATTTCCGGTATCTGTTAATCTGGTTGATCGCCTCATTTATTTCAACCCCAGGGCGTTTCAGTTCAATCTGGATCAGCGGAAGCCCGTTAATAAGCACGGTGACATCATAACGGTTTTTATAAACCACATCTTCCTTGTGGGCGGGATCCATCGTAACCTGATGCGTGACCTGAAAAATATTCCTGGTTGAATCATCCACCAGGAAATCCATATACACGGTTTCATTGTTATCCAATAGGAGAATATACTGATCCCTGAGAATTTTAGCCGATTCATATACGGTATGGTTATCCATGTAGGTGATAAGGCGTGAAAACTCCGAATCAGAAAGTACGGCTTCCCCTTTTTTCTCAATAAGTTTTTCTTTGTTAAAGAGAGCGATCTGTTTCCTGAAATTAGAAAGCACGCCTTCATAGTTTTTCAGATCGACATAGCTGTATCCAATCTCACAAAGACGTTCTATAAACAGTTCCTCAACTTCATATTCTGATTGTACCTTCGGCATGGCAGCTGTCCCCCATTCGTTTTTATAGAAATAGGCATCCGATAAATAACATACATCCTTAACTTTTATGCTTGAGGATCTTTTTACTGTAAGCGGCTGCTGTCCGGCTTCATTTTATTATAGCTTTTCGGAAGGTATCATCCCTTATTCTCCCGCACAGCCTCACAAATATCGCCAATACCGCAATCCAGGTAATCACAAATACGCAACAGAACAGAGAGGGCAACTTCTTCCCCCTTCGTGAGCTTACTTACCGTGCTTGGCGATAGCCCGATCTCCTGGCGCAGGATTGATTTTGGTATGTCCCGCTCAATCAGTAATACCCATAGTTTTTTGTAGCTTATTTTCATCAGAAAGCACCTCACTCATTCCGTAGTCATGAGAGTTGGTACAATTATACCCGAATAATTCCGCAATATCAATAGCCACGTATGATTATCCGTAAAAAAGTCCACGTTCTCGTAATCCTCAAGTCAGCGGCAAGCAATGGATAAAAATATCCTTTACGGATATTTTTATCCACCGCTCGCCCGCCTGCGGCGTTCTTGCTTTGCTTGTTGGGGACACCCCAAGCCCCGGCAAAACGCGCTGACGCTTTTTTGCGAACACACCTTGCGGTGTGGCTTTGCGCAGGCAAAGCCTGCGCCTGCTCCTTCCAGTCGCCCGCTTCGCTCCATACGTCAAACCGGTCAATCCTGATACCGCTCCGGGCAGTAAAAAACCAGCAGGCTGATTTCCTGGCTCTCTTCATTATTGCCGTCCTTCCCACGGCAGGAAATATAATAATCCCCGAATGTAAAGGCTGTTACCTTCTCCTCAAAAAGATGTATCTCATTCGTGCTGAAATCAATTACCCCAACTCCCCAGGGGGTGTCAGACCAGCAGTTTTCCATCATACGGTTCAAGCAGCCAGAGCAGAGTTTTTCAGCCGCATTTCTCACATCCAGAACTGAGCCGCTGCTGAAGGACAAATCCCCATGGGCATACCCCCTGTTTACATCTGGGGTTACGGAAAAGAAAAATCCATCTTTGCCAGTATTGGTAATATACGTGGAAGCTCCGTTGACGGGTTCCTCAATCTGTACGCCGAAATCATCATAGCGGTTAATTGAGATGGGCGACAAATCAAGGCTGTTCAAATTGATAACGCCAAGGTTTTTCTGACCCCGGTATAAAGGCAGGGGCGACCCCTCCCCATCCCCGCACAAAAAGCAATCTTCCGGCAGTGTGTCGGAATGATAGCGGGGAGAAGTTTCTTCTGTACTTTCCGCTACATCCTCTGTTGAATTTTCCGCTGCCAGAATCTCTCTTGCCTTGCCATCTGCCTGGCATCCGGTCAGCAGAATCGCAAAAAAAACCGCAGCCGTTGGCAAGCATGGCCGCCAGATTTTTGTGAAAAACCGTTTCTTTTTCATCGAGTATCCTCCCGTCATGGCAAATTGTTCATATTTCCCATTATATCTAATTTGGCTGGATACTTCAAATGAAATGTATAGTTTGCCTAGATATAATCTATATGTGTGTAGGGTACAATTATACAAAAAGGGACGATGGGGTATGTTTGAGGATTTATTTTACGACAGACTGATAAAATTGAGAGCTGAAAAGGGAGTATCCGCAAGGGAAATGAGCCTGGCCATAGGCCAAAGCCCCGGCTATATCAATGGGCTGGAGAACAGGAATGGCTTCCCGTCCATGCAGGTATTTTTCTACATTTGCGAATATCTGGGTGTAACGCCATCGGAATTTTTTGACAACGGCAACAGCTACCCCATAGAATACCGCAGGCTTCTGAAAGACATGGATGCCCTGGACGAAGAAAGCCGCAGGAATGTATTAGCGATTGTCAAAGGATTAAGGCGGTAAAGGTCCGATAGGGAAGCGGCAGGACAACAGAAGGATTCCCCTTCCTTCTGTTCTTTTTTATATCTCACGGATTTCCAGCAGATCCGCGATATCGCAGTCAAGATACCCGCACAATTTTAGGATCAGGTTCGCGTCAATGCGCTGGAACTCATCCCTGCAATACCGGTTAAAATTCCCTCTTTGCAAATCCAAATCCTTACAGATTTTTGTCTTACTGATTTTCTTTTCCTGTAATAATTCTACGATTCTAATGTGTAAATATTTCATTTTCTGCACCTCTCCTGTTAGAATTATTATAATCATATATTGGAAAAATAAATATTTCCTATTGAAACAGGATATTGACATATATTATAAAATTATATACTGTATATATAGGCACATTGGTCAGGAGGATATTTCATGCAATCCTATGAAATAACACACATCATAGATAATGAGGAATGGGAACATAAACTTTCCGAATTGGCGGACAGGTGTAAAAAGCTAAATGGCTGGTCTGAGCAGGATTTATTGCAGTTTGCCGTGGCCACAATGCCAATGTACAGGGTATGGTTGATCCATTTGGAAGATAAGGTAATAGAGATGGAGCAAGAAGAAAAGAACAAGGATTTTTTCAAAAAACTATTCCGTAAAAAAGACAGGGGTGAGATCGTCAGTGAGTACTTTTTTTGAATGGTATGGTATTGGGATTTCTATTCTGATCCTGGGCTTTCTTGTCATAGGGAATATGATCCGGCTCGTGTATTTTATAAAGTGTATCAGGATAAAGAAATGCTTGGACAGGAATTGCCGGGTAAATGAATATTGCCCAAAATATAAATTCATATGGACAGACGCAGATATAAAGGAAATGCAGGAACTGACAGACCGTTTATTAGGCGATACCCATGAAAATATGGGCATCTGACCGATGCCCATATGGTAAACCTACTGCACCCCATTCTCCAGCGCCTTCCTATAGTCCTCAACGGTAGCAATCCCTGGATGGTTTTCCCGCCACCGTTTAATATGCCGGACTGATTCGTACAGCCTGTCAAGCTGCTCCGACTTAAGTTTCTGAAGTTCACGGAACATCCGATCCTGCAACAGCACTTCCTCCACATCATCCTCATACATAATAATATTGGGGGAAATATTCAGCAGGAAAATATATCCCGCGGCTTCTGACACGGAAATATCGTCCATGCCATCTTCCAGCCTGCTGACAGACTCTGTGTCTGTCCCGATCCTGTCAGCCAGTTCGTGGCGTGTCCATCCCTTTTCTTCCCTTGCCTGCCGTATAGCGCAGCCAAGCATTTTGTACTTCTCCATCTTTTTACCTCCTTAGTCATTCTTTAAATTCAGAAGTGAGTTTTGATGTAAAATCCAATACCTTGTGCCACTCATTCCTGAACCGGAAAAACAGCTCTCCATTGATTTCTTTTGTCGGGCAGGTATACCTCCTGCCGCCGGAACTGATCTGGACTGATTTTAAAATACGGTTTACGCAAAGCACTGTCATATTGCCACCTCCACTTTAGAGCCAGTATATGTCTTGTTTACTGGCCTTGCTATAGTTTCTTGCTGTACACAAAACATTTTAACGGGACCTGGCCTTTTGGCATTTCTAATATAATCTCCTTTTCCTCCATTCTTTCAAATCCCCTATGCTCATAAAATTGATATGTACAGGCATTATCCGTATAGAGATAGAGCGTTTTCCCCTTCTCTATTTCCTCCAAAGCATGGAGCAACGCTGTCCCGATCCCCTTAATTTTACAATCAGGGTCAGCGGCAAGAAATAGGATCTCGCCATCAGGTGTCTCAGATTTCAAATAATGGGCCAGCTGTTCTTTTGTGGTATCTTCATAAAGTCCGGCACCGCCCTTAGAAAAGATTTTCTGTATCACGTCGATGATTTTAACATAGGCTTTTTGTAGAAAACTTTGGTGCTTCTTTTCTTCCCCTTTTATTTCTGCCAGCAAAACGCCGACAAACTCCCCGCCGATATATGCCGCAAGAACCTGTGTCGCCCGATTGATTTCAAGATACCAAAAATATCTGCCATACGCATTGAGCATAAATTGGTTATCCAGATACCAGTCAAAGTGCATACCTCTTATCGCGAATTGGATTGCCTTTTTATAATCTTTTTTGCGTATATCCTTAATCTCTATCTCCAAAAGCATACCTCAATAAATTCAATATTTTACGCTCCATTTAACTCCCTTACAAATCTGGAAGTTGTCACTCTGATTACTCATTCACATCGTAATCAATATTGGCAAGTTTTGCTTGCTTTGTTAAATCCTTTGTTTGAATTGTGTAATTCTTTCCGTCTTTTATAAAGTGTGTACCACATTGACGAAACTCAAAACTGACTTTTTTCTGAATACATTGCTCTCGAATATCCAACACCCAATCATAATCAAGAAAACGGGCGTTTCTATCCGATTCGCCGCCAACCACAACAAGCTCAATGCCATCAAGATAGTTTTCAAGGTGAATTGGCCCAATTAAAGGTTGCGCGGTAATACACTTATGCTTTATTGGCAGTTCATTGAATATACTAAGCCTGTAATCCGCGTTTTTCTGATTTTCTACGGTGCAGCAGATTACAACATTTTCATATCCGCTACCCCAATCATCTGGAACGCAATCCATAAATCGGTCTATGCGTTTTGTGAGAAAAAGGAATGTGCAATCCTGCCGCTGTCTTATCATCTGCCAACAGTCACTGCGCCAATCATCTGCTTCCTCTATGAGAAAATCAGTGGAAAAGCCCAGATAGACAATTCCTGACTTCATCTTATATTCACCATTTTTCTTTTTCTCTACGGGTTTTGTAAAATCCTTTGTCTTTACAATTTCAGCCGTATTGATACCACGCTTTACATCACCTTTATGTATATAACAGTATAAACAGCCTTCGCTGCATTTATGGCAGCCATGCCACGGGTTCCACATTGCCATTTCTAAAACCTCGATTTATTTATATCCACCATTTTGGGGTAAGCTCACCAAGAGAAACTATTTCTTCTACTTCAAAATCCATCAGCACTTCAATTTCCTTATAGCTGTTGGGCATAAGCTGAACCATCAATTCCCGGCAAGCGCCACATGGAGCGCCAAGCTTCCCATCCGGCATGATCGCAAGAACTTTTTTGATTTCCTGTTCTCCATTTGTTATCATGTTAAAAATAGCGTTTCTTTCAGCGCAAATTCCCAATGTGGAACAGGTATCCACACAGACACCAGTGTATATTTTTCCTGATGATGACAGTATTGAGGCAGCAACTCCGCCCGCCTCTATATAATCAGATATTTTCCGCCCATTCTGTACGGCTTTTGCCGCCTGGAACATTTCTCCCCATATCGGTTCCATATAGTTTCCTCCATTTTTGTTGATATATTCTGTTTTTCACCCTATTAGCCTCCGATATACGCGGAGGTATTTGTCTGGTAATCTGCCACAAGCATCCCGATATCCCACCGCCCCATATCCTTCCCATATTGCCAGAATTTGCCCGTTTGCAAACATATGTTCGTATGCTATGATAGGTATACGGCAGCTTCAGGAAAGGAGTGTAACGGATGCAAAGCATACTGTGCGTCGATATCCCGGTGCAAATGATTTCCTGCACTGACACGAATGGCAAGATTACGCCGATGCGCTTCCGGTTCCGTGACAAAACGGGGGAACTCGTCACAGTCGCCATAGATAAAGTACTGTCCGAGGAGCAGGGCAGCGGCCGGGTGGGCGCGAATTTCTCCTGCTCCGCAGTCGTATACGGGAGCAGGAAAACATTTACGCTTTGGTATAATTATTATGCCCATGAATGGCGGCTTTCCCGCCTATGTGTCTAGCCAGCCCATATTCCTAAACAGCTCTCCCCGGATTGAGAAAATCATATCTATGGGGAGGGCTTTTCCATCCGTGAAAATAATCTGGCGGCTGTACTCGTCTATCTTTTTCACCCTGCCGCTCCTGGCCACATAGGCCCCGCCGCTCTTTTTTTCGTCAGGCTGGAAGTACGTTACCTCAATTTCTGGTTGGGCATCCAGGTTATCCCTGATAAGCCCTAGCTGCCCGTCCAACTGGCTTTTTCTGCTCTCATCCATCTCCACAAAAGAATCTGTCAGCCGTGCCGTTTCCTGGATTGCGTCCTCATGACCGGTAAGAGCGGCGAACGGCGAGAATTGCGCCGCCCGGTTCAGCGGTGACATTTGGGGATGCCGCTTTGACACATGGTGTGGCAGCATGATAATGTCATCATATTTGTGTCCTTCCTTCCCATTCATGCCTTATGCCCCCCAATCTGGCGGTTGCGCTCTATGGTAGTAGCCCCCTCCTGCAAGTTTGTCCCTTTCAGGATCGCGTTTTTCCCGTACTTCTTTTTTACGGCCAGCATAGCTTCCTGCAATCTTCTTTCCTTGGAAAGCCGTTCCGCCTCTTCTTTCCGTTCTTTCTCCAAAGCCGCGTAATCCGTGAACAGGTCAAGCTGCTCAAATTTTTCTTCCGCCACAGCCTGCGCCTCATCAACCAGGTGACAGGCGGCGATGGTTACGCGCCGTATCAGCAGGCCAGGGTTGATAATCTGATCATACAATTCCATAACCGCATCCATAATGATCTGGGTGGAAGAAGTCTGCCGGCCAAGGTTCGCTGTCCCATGGGCGTGTTTGGGGACTTTCCTTCCATAATGGTCAGTCGTGATTTCCCCCTTATAGCTGCTCTTGATTTTGGAATCCGTCAGGTTATCAATATCGTAACCAACCGTAAGGACCATCTGATCTGTCACCAGCTTCTTCTCCACAAGGTCTAGGACAAGGAGATCTGTCATTTCACGTACAATCAGTTTTCCTTTTTCCGCGTCATAGGGGCATTGTAATACCTGGCCGGAACTTATGCTATTTGTTTCCGGTTTATAAGACTTGATAAGGTCTATCGTTGTCGGCTCCCAGCCCCAGGCATGGTCAATCAGCAGTTCCGCATTCACCCCAAACATATTGTAGAGAAGTTCCTCATTATAGTAATCATGATCGCTGCCCAGGGAGCAGCGGGCAATATCGCCCATGGTGAACAGGCCGGCCTCCTCCAGCTTTTTCCGGTATCCATGCCCAACCCTCCAAAAATCGGTAAGGGGACGGTGATCCCACAAAAGCCGCCGGTAACTCATCTCATTAAGTTCCGCAATACGGACCCCATTCTTATCCGGCCAGACGTGTTTTGCCACAATATCCATAGCCACTTTGCACAGGTACAGGTTTGTGCCAATACCGGCGGTGGCGGTGATCCCCGTACTGCCAAGGACATCCAGGATTATTTTTGCGGCAAGTTCTCTTGGTGTCAGCCCATAGGTTTTCAGGTAATGCGTTACGTCCATGAATACCTCGTCGATTGAGTACACATGGATATCTTCCGGAGCGACATATTTCAGGTAGATCTTATAAATAATGGTGCTGTATTCCAGATAAAAGGCCATCCTTGGCGGGGCGATAATGTAGGAAATTTCCAGTTCCGGGTGTTCGGCCAGTTCCGACGCAAGGTAAGAGGAACCTGTGAACTTTCTCCCCGGAGCCTTTTTCCTGCGCTCTGTATTGGCTTCCTTTATGCGCTGAACCACCTCAAATAGCCTTGCCCGTCCTGGGATGCCGTAAGCCTTCATGGAAGGGGATACCGCAAGGCAGATGGTTTTCTCTGTCCTCGCCGCGTCCGCCACGACAAGGTTTGTGTTGAGTGGATCCAGCTGGCGCTCCATGCATTCCACGGAAGCGTAGAATGATTTCAAGTCGATCGCGATATAACTACGGTCCTCGTCCATACGCAGCCCTCTTTCCACAATTCATTGCTTTATATTACTATAAATTTGCACCCAGTTTATAGAACTGCTATCAGAATACAGTCATTTTATTGAAAAGATTTTTTAACACAGCCATTTGTCCCAATGTGATGGTTACTCCTTCTCCATACTCTGTGTATTCCTTGTTCTATGTCCGTATATCGTAAACAGGTTCTCTATTATTCCACAAAATAAAATTCAATTCCTTTATCCAACCATTATTTTGTTGTGATATAATTCCAATATACTTGTAGGTTTTATTTTTTTCATGTGAGTATTTCTCGTCCTTAGTTACTGCTAATCTTTTCCTGTTTCAAAAATATGTTTCCATCGCATAATTTGTAGAAGCTTAATATTTCTATAAATTGGAATTTATCATACCATTATCTTACTTCAGGTTATATAATGCAAGCAATTCCGTATAACAAATCATATCTTGCCATCCAATATTTATTTCAGATATATTATCAATTTTATCATCGTCAATCACATCACATACTCTGTTAAATTCTCTACAAATTACATCTAGCAATTCTTTTAATTCACATATTTCTATTCTGTTATTATTCCGTTCCATATCCACATGAGCCAAAAATTGTCGCCTCAGCATTTTTAATTTGTCTTCCGTATTTTTATTTATCTTTTCCTGCTTAACTTGCTTACATTCACAATCGCTATCTCTTAGTAATTTATTTATAACGTTTCGAAATTTTGGAACTGTGTTAGCATTTGAATCGGTATCATAATATATTTTCCAAAGTGTTAATGCTAAATCTTTCTGTGTTAACAAAACAAAATGATTACTGATATGAGATACTATATTGTACGAATCAATCTTCTCATTTTGTAGTTTTTCATATGCTTTTAAAACTGAAATGTCTTTATAGCAACACAGAATCAATTCATATAATTCATTATAATTCCTAAATAATTGTTTATCTAATATCATAAGTTCAAAATCTGAACCTTCTAATCCACCCGACGTTAACCTAAATAGGCAAATAATTTCTCAGGGAAATAGAATTTTCATTCTCCTTCCTTTTAATTTTCTAAAACACTGGCTGACATTTTCTTGCTACTTAAAATTCCAATTCGTAATTTGACTATAAAATCTGTATCCGCTATTTACAATGTATACCTGTAAATCATTACCTAAGGGGTACGCACATCTGAAAAAGGCGTTATCCTTTAACTCCACCATTATACTACAACAACCGCCGCCAGGAAACAGCTTTTAAGCAAAAAAAGAACGGGTACAGCCGCCATTCCGGCAAGCTGTACCCGTTCTACCGTCTTTTCTATCTGCGGTATAGCACATCAACGCTCTGTATCCTGCTTTTTCTGCTGTACATTCTCCATTGGCTCAAGCCCAAGGATCCGATCAACATTCTGCTTCGCGGTCTGGTAATCAATCATATCCTTCCGTGCCGCCTTATATTCCTCATACCGTTCTTTCTTCTCCGCCAGTAATGCGGCATATTCACTGGAAAGCTGTGCCACTTTCGGGATCGCCTTGCCGCCCAGGGCATCAAAAGCAGCCTTGGCCGCTTCATGCTTCCGGATCTCATCTGCGTGTTCTACCCGGTAACTCTTTTTATTCCGGGACTTCCGGTACTCTTTATAGACTTCCCTTGTTTTGGAGTAATTGATAATATGGGTTTTCAGCTGCGCCACCTCTGCCATGCGGCCCTCAAGCTGCTTGATCCTGGCGGAGAGAGAATCAAAGGCTTCCCCGGCAGCGCCAGCCCGTGCCTCCAGCTCACTGTAGTCGGTAACGCCGTTCTCCACAAGGAAATTCAGCGTCTTTGCCGCCTCCTTCAGGTTGAAAACCTTTGCCCAGCGCTCATAGCCCTTCCCTTTCCCGGCCTGCATCTTTGCCTGAATATCCACAAGGAGGTTGACATTCCTGCCAGGATCCCGCCGTTTGGTAGCTGCTGTTTTCTGTCCCTGGCGTGTGCCGGTGATACGTTCCCGAAGGGCTTCCTTAGTATAATCGTCCCCCAGGCGGGAAGAGCGGGTAAACCGGCTTTGTCCGGGCGCTAAAAATTCCAGAGATTTGCCTCTGTGCTTAATTTCATACCCTTCCTCCCTCATATGGGCCAGAAATTCCTCAAAGTCCTTGCAGGAGGGCAGCACCCGGTCAATGGTCAGCCGCAGCTGTTCTTTATAGCTGCGCCCACGTTTGGCCGCCGCCTTTTCCTGATACCGCTGTCCCCTTGCCTTCGGCTTTTCAATCACGGAATACCCATTCTCCCGGCATATCTGGTCATTGAGCCGACGTAAGGCCAAAGCGGAGTTTTTGAAATTATTAAATTTCCCGTCACTCTCCAGGTTGGTGCTGTTAAACTCCACATGGTTATGGATATGGGCTTTATCCGTATGGGTGGAAACGATGAATTGGTGTTTGCCCTTAGTGAATTTCATTGCCAACTCATAGCCTAAACGGTTGGCTTCCTCCGGCGTGATCTCCCCTGGCTTAAACGACTGGATAATGCGGTAGGCGATAATGTCCCTGTCCTTGGGCTGTTTCCTCCCGGTTATGGATTCATAGAGCAGCTTGGACATTTCAAATTCTTCTGCGGCGGTTTCCGGGCTGCACATATAGGAAGATACCAGTTCCCCGCCTTTTGTCTTTTCTTCTTTCTGGTCATAGTCCAGCCGATCATGGAGCGTCTGGCTACGGGATTTACTTCCCATGGCTTTACGTGGGAGCAGGTCAGAAACCGCCATATGGATCCCCCCTTCCTGATTTTGCGTACCCCTATGTTTCTATCCCTATATGCTTCTGGTTCTGTTTTTTTACCTGTTGCCTGGATCCCGCACGGATAGCTTCCTGCCCCTGCAATAGTTCATTATAGTCTTTTCCACAGGAAACAGGAGGCGGGTTATCCACAATCTTCTGGATGCGCCCCCACAGCACAGGATCCTGCCGGATTGCCTCCCGGATCTTTCCCATCCCCACAAGCCCGGCCTTATCATTATCCAGGCAGAGGCTTATACAGGTAACAGCCGGGTGGTCATGAAGGAAGCGGATAAGGGCGCGTGGGGCAGTGCCGCCCAAGGCGAGGTAATGGTTCCTCTGCCAATCTTCCCCCTGCCGTTTCAGGATCGTGGCGATGGAAAGCGCGTCAACAGGGCTTTCCGCCACGGCAAGGAAGGGGCTTCCCCTGTCAGCTGCCGGCAGATAAAAGCCGTACTGTTTATCACTCCCGTCCACGTCTTTCTTAAACTGACCATATGTGCCGCGCAGGAAGGCATAGCGCGCTATCCCGGCCGGGTCACTCCCCACGAAAACACAGTTATGGTACTTGCGGCTTTCATAAAGGCTTCCGTTCCCAATACACTGGCTGATTATGTCTGCGTCAATCCCACGGCCTTGCAGATAAGACACCATCGCCCTCCCGCACCGGTTCTTTTCCGGGAGTGAAAACGGCTTCTGTATATTCTCTTTCTGTTGCCGTTTGAATGCCCCGGCAACAACCGCCCCAGGTTCCCCGCAGAGTGTTTCCACGGCAGCGACAAACCCCATTCCCTTCACTTTGATCAGATAGTCCAACGCTGTCCTTCCCCCGATGCCCCGGCTGTGCCAATGCCATTTCCCATTGGATATTTTCAGGCTGTCATGGGTTACTGTACGGTATTCAGTGCCGCCGCACCTTTTTACCTCGTGCGGCTCATAAGTCTGCAAATAGGAGAGAAGATCCCATTCTTTCGCCCGCTCAATCTGCTCCTTTGTCACCCCTGGCATGATTCCACCTCCAATCTGAATAATTGTACATAAAAGAGCGCAGAAAAGGTTTTGCCCTTCCTGCGCCCGTCTGCTCACAGGCTGGCAAACTTCCGGAGCAGTTCCAAAAGCCCGGCCTGCGCCTCTGCGTACCCCTTTTTCAGGTCGTCCACGTCCTCCGCGTAGAGGTTCCGTGTTTCGTTGCAGCGGCGGGCGATCTGGTTTACGTTCACGGATATGGAGCGAAGGAGCTTGCATAGCTCCTTTACGCTTTCCATATCCAGGCGGACAATATAGCCGTCTACCGCCATCTTCCGTAAATAGGCGCGTTTGTTCCCTGTGCCGACCTGCTCCATCTTTTTTTCGATCAGCCCCATTTCCTCCGGGGATACTTTGAAAAAAAGCCCGACCGTGCGCCCCTCATTTTTCCGCATCATATCACCTCCTGCTTTGGGCTGCGCTCCATGCCGGAGGACACCGGCACGGGACGCTCATATTCTTTCAGGGTTTTCAATATGGAGGTTTTCCCGGCGGGGGTCTCCTTACTGCCGGAGCCTTCCGGCACGGGTTCCCGCTCCTGGTTTTCCTTTTCTGCTCCCCGCCCTTTTTCCTCATTGTCAAGAAC
>ERZ777011.2198-NODE-2198-length-16574-cov-2.926509_pt1 | contig 16574 bp, 19 predicted proteins | sample MGYA00374964_ERZ777011 | MGnify/ENA primary metagenome ERZ777011 (study PRJEB29310, sample SAMD00008975) | mouse gut metagenome | study: EMG produced TPA metagenomics assembly of the Metagenome analysis of fecal microbiota from mouse which was promoted...
CATTAACTATTATAAATCTGCAAATGCATCACCTTCATAACCCCTATACCTCCCAAACTATCCTGCACACCCGTTTCTTCTCCTCATCATCCAATTCAGCAAGCTTTCCCTCTCTTACCAGACACCATACAAATGCATTGGGATTATAAAACCTTGTTTTTACAAATTCCTTTTCATCCCTCGGCAAATAATCAGGAATACAGCCTTCAATATAATCTGCATAATCAGATAAATATGCTGTTCCTGCCTCTGCATCAATTTTAGGAATTACAACATCATTAATAATAGAACAAAATTTATCAAATTCTTCTGCCGTAAAATAAGGTATTAATATTTCAGGTTTTCCGTTTAAAGCCGAAATATAGCCTTTCTCCGCCATTTTCAGTATTAGCTCTTTATCGTACTCATCAGGAGTTATTTCTTCCTTTATAATGGCATGTATTCTCTGTAATTCCGTTAATGTCTGCCTGTCGCACACCTGTCTGTCATCCGAAAAAATGACATCCGGAGTAAATTCCTGACAAACTATCTTATCATTTGATGAATGTTGTCCTGCTCTTCCTCCTGAATATTTCAGATAGTCAATAATTCTGTCGTCAATATTGCTGTATTCCCTTATAATATCATCACTGCTTATACCTGCGTCAACAAAGTGCCTGCTTCCGTCGCCATGAATAGGAGCCTGTAGGTTACATCCTGTATTAAGCTTTCCTAAATAGCTGTTGGCAACATTTTCAATAATTGCCCACATAAGGAAATTGTCATTGACGTCACTTCCAATAAATCTGATTTTACGTATATCGTCAAGACTTTCCTTTACAGCTTTGTAAGCGGCCAGAGCTACAGCCGGTATATTCTTTATTTCGAAGTCTGCTTTTTTTATTATAAATTCTCCGTCCTTAATAAAAAACGTTGTTTTATACTTATTTGCCTTTTTTTCAATATAGTTCATGTACAAAAGGGTTCCAAGCTTATCCTCCACAAATGCTGCCGACATGCAAAGCTTATGCGCTATTTCCTCCAATGTCAAAGGTTTTTTCTCACATGCAATACAGATATTTTGCACAAGCAGGTCGTTCCTCAAAATCTGTAATGCGGACATATCAAAGTAATTACCGCAGAAAAAAACAGAAAGTCTTTTAGGTGTATAAATTGTATCATTCATTTCAATACGCTCCTTTAATATTTTTTTTGCCTCTCCGAGATACCATCTGACAGTTGAGGCAGGTATATTAAGCTTTTCGGCTATTTCTTTTCCGCTTTTGCCCTCGTAATAAAACATAATAACAGCTTCTCTCTTTGTTTTGCTCAAATACATAATCTCTTGTCGTAATTTATGATACAGCTCACTTTTTATAATTTCCTCGTCAATATTATCTTTGGAAGCATAATCATTTATTTTCTCACAATAATCAATTCCCTCCCATACAAAAATATTTTTTCTGACGAAGTTTGACCATGTATATTCGCATACACGGTAAATAAATCCGTCCATATTCTCTATTTGTCTTGCTTCAAAATCCATTTTGCAAAGCTCAAGTAAAATATTTTGTGATAAATCCTCTGCATCATGCAAATTATGCGTCTTTGAATATGCAAATCCATAAATTTTTTTTGCATATTTTGATATAATATGTCCGCTGTCATCCATTGCCTTAACCTGCTTTCCCTGTTTTTATGTTTTCCCGGATTGTTTGAGTACTCATTATATAAGTAGCGTTTTATTTAAAAATGTTGGAGGATTTTAAAATTTTTATATATTAGAATGTGTATGTCATCTATCTTACAAAATCTATCTGAACCAGTTTCTTACCATTAGGCAGCATATGCTCTAAAGTCTTGATTGTATGATAGCCAATTTCAAGCATTGTTTTTTCTAAAGTATGTTCTTCAATTTGATGATGTACCTGTTCAAGTCTGTCAAACACATGCAAATATGACGAGTCCAATACCCAATTATCTTTTATATTGATTTGAATAATACATGAAACATATTTTGGATTTACCTGCCTGACTGCTTTCTCAAAACATTCATAGCCAATATACTCAATCAACAGATTTGCTATAATCATATCTGATTTCGGAAGCTTATCAGTCTCATTTATCAAATTGATACATAAACATTCCAAAATTCCGTCTAAACATGAATATCTTTGAGTAACTTCTTTCAAATAGCCAGAATTGACATCTACTCCATATACTCTTTCAAATTTATCTTTTGATATATGTTCAAGACCATTGCCGCCTGCAATACCTAATATCATTATATTTGAAGCAGGTCTTCCCATGGATTTTTCATTTAATATCTCCTTTACAACTGCTATTGTAATTTATCAATTACCTGCTTAATTCTTTTTTCTAAATCTTTCATATATCTTTTTTGCTGGCTTTTTAAATATGGTTTAGCAAGTAATTTCATTATAATATTATTAGTTTCTATTTCTTCCGTAAAATCTAATAAAACCTTACCATTATCTGACTTTATAAATATACCTGTCCATTTGCCTTTGATATTCGTGTTTTCTATATCAAATTTATATTCCTTAAAACTAATTTTTGAAGTAATAGTGAAATAGGTTGGATAGTTATTTTTCGCATATTCTATAAAATGTTTATCATCTACAATTTCTATTTTTGATAAATCACTTCTCCAAGAATACTTTGTATTATCGGTTATAATATCCCACAGCTTTTCAATGTCACAAAGAAACTCTTTTTTTATATTTGACTTTATCATATTCACACTCCTTAACTGTAATTTACTTAAATCCTATTACAAAATTTTATAATTTCATCTTTTCTTTGCTCCACTGCTTTTTTATTTTCCACTGAACATAAACCTAATCTATCACAACATTCAATCTCTAAATGCCCGTAAAAATGTTCAACACTTTCAAAAATGCGCTGACATTCTCTCATGCCTGTTCCTGTTCTCAATGCCACCACATAGCCTTTCTTTCCAGAGCTTAAAGTGGCATGGGGCTCATGTGTATTACACCAGGGTGTACATCTGTCAATAAAAGCTTTAAACTGTCCGGGAATGTCTGCCCAATAAGAAGGCGATACTGATATGATTATGTCCGCCCACTCATAGTTTTCAATTATTTTATCAATATCATCATGCTGAACACATTTAGCCGTATTATGGCATGTTCTGCACCCTTTACAAAAACTAATATCAAAATCATCAATACATAAACTTCTGACATCGTATCGCTCATTTAGGCATTTTGAAACTATATTTACTATTTCTGCCGTTGCTCCATTTCTGACAGGACTGCAATTCATCACTAAAGCTTTCATTTTATTCATCCTCCGTAATTTCGATTTTATATTATCTGAAATTTTATTACAAAAGTTAGAAGTTGTCTACCACTTAAATTCCAAAGGTTTGTGATGGTATATCTATACCAAGCATTTTTGCAAAAGCCAATCCCCATCGCACAAAATTATATGAAACAGATGTAACTATTTTCCCCGTAATAATATATCCATCTTTAATTGGATTTGCTAAGTTATCATCCCATCCTATCATCTTTTCTAAATCTTGTTCAGAAAAGCCTTCTTCCATTATTTCGTCTTTATTTACACCTGCCATAAAAGCTTTACCTTTTAATAGCCCTACTTTGACAAGCATAATAGGAGCGATTGAAATTGCACCTATCACTTTTTCTTCAAACTTTCTGATAAATTCAATAATGTTTTCATCTTCAATAGCCGCTCTAATATCCATAGCTCCAGGTAAAATCAGGCTATCATATTCATCTATAACTACTTCGTCTATAGATTTATTGGGCATAATTAGTAATCCATCTTCACTCTTAACTATATCTTTTGACTTTGCAAATACTACTATTTCTTTTTCTGCTATAGCAAGTATCTCAAGAGCTACGCTAAATTCAAAATTGCAAAAAGAGTCATAAATCAATACTGCTGTCTTTTTCATCACTACCTCCACCAATTCCATTTTTTTCTATAAATATACATTTTCCAGAAAAGCTTATTCTGTCGTTGTAATATCTGAAGCATCCACATTATATGTTCATTGTAAAACACTTATCTTGTGCTTTATTTATAACATAAATACTATGCTTTGCATTTATTTATTAAATTTCATACTTCCGCATATTATAACTGTTTTTATATTTTCTCGCATAAATTAAACAGTTCGCTAATATGTTTAATATGATAATCTGCATATTTGATAATATTTTCCTTCTGCTCAGTATTTTTCCTTTCAAGCATTTCAGAAAAAACAGCACCCATCCCAGCTGACTTCGCACAGTATAATTCATTTGAACTACCGTCTCCAACAAACAGACATTCCTCCGGTAATACATTCAAACGCTCCATTGCTAACTCATAAATCTGCTCCTTTTTTATATCACTAACTTTATTTCTATGACTTCATTATGAGACTGTTAAGTTCCTTAATCTTATATCCAACGTCTTCAGGGCAATGTGCATCAGACGAAGTAATGATTTTCACATTATTTTTTTTCAATATTCTAAGCATTTCTTCATCCATGCCAAGTTCAGCCGTTTCTGGACATCTTCTGGCGACTCCGCTATTTTGCTCTGCATACATATTACTTTTTGTGAGTTCTTTAGCCAGACTCTCATAGTATTCTGATAGTGGATAGGAAGGCTTATGACCGAATAACTTTATTGCATCCGGATGACCAATACCGTCAAATATTCTGCTTTTTGCCAATGAAACAGAATCCTCAAAATACCTGACAGGCTTTATGGTCGAAAGCAAAATTATCAACAAAATGTATGCTTCCCAATAAAAAATCAAAGCCTTTATCCTTTGTAAGTTCAGAAGTAAAGCCTTCAAATTCTTTAAAATAGCATATTTCAAGACCAAACTTGATTTCTACCGGAAACTCCTCGTTTCTAACCCGTTCCATAAGTTCCAAATAATCCGCCAGTTTATGCACGCCTGCTTTTCTGTGAAACCATGCATTTACATATTCACTATATGCGCACACGGAATCATACATTGGAACAAACTCTTCAAATCTATAGCAATGCTCAAGCAGACGTATTTCATCAATTTCCATTTCAACTGCTTTACTTACAAATTGATTTATCCAATCAAGCGTGTACGCTCCACGTTCAATATGAATATGTCCGTCTGTCATTTTTATCCCTCCCTACTAACAGTCAAAAATATAAGCTTAGAGCTTATAAATATATACTCTTTATAATTTCTTTACAACTTCAATTGCAGAGGAAATTAAATTATATCGTATATTCTTTTGCATATTCCAATTTCGGGAATCCCACACCTCACCGCTTACATCGTCACCGGCATATAATAACTGGGCAAGGGGAATATTATAATACCGGGATACCGCAAAAAAAGCTGCCGCTTCCATTTCCACAGTTATACATCCCTCATTTCGTCTTAATTCAATCATATCAGGAGTTTCTCTGTATATTGCGTCATTTGTCCATGTTTTTCCTGTTGTAAATGGAATCCCCATTTGTTTCAAACAGGAAACAACAATCTCAACCGTCTCTTTATGACATTCAATTTCGCGGGACGGCTCTAAATAATGATAGGATGTCCCCTCATCCCTGACCGCAGAGACCGGGATAATAATCTCTCCTACTTTACTGTCCTTTGTCAATGCCCCTGCGCCACCGCAAATTATGAATTTTTCACAGCCCATAGCATGCAGTTCTTCTATCGTTACAGCCGCACCCGGCCCACCGCAAAACGCCATCGTAATGCAAAGTCTGTCTGCACCATATACATATTCATAAATAGGTATATCAAACACTTCTGAGTTAAGATGTCCAATAACAGGAAGATTGTTTTCCCGTACAAATTCCTCAAGCTCCTTCCTGAAAAAAGTAATAACACATTTTTCCGGAAGACCTTTATCTAAAAAATTCGTTGGATGAATAATTGGATTTTTACTAGTATCAAATTCACATATAGGATAATTATTATTTAATATCATATCTTTTGCCCCTCAGCCTTCTATTGTTAATTTCCAAACTATAATATGTATTTCTGTAAAACGGCATTTTAAGCATACTTGTATTCCATAATTTTTTAAACTCATTTATACCTTCTGTTGGCATTCCCATTTTATAAATACAACGCCTTTTCCTCCCCTATGGTAGTCTCCTCATTATGTCCCGGATATACCAAAAGCCCGTCGTCAAGCGTAAGAAGCTTATCCTTAATAGAACTCATAAGCTGACGGAGGCTTCCTGTAGGAAAATCATACCTTCCGTAGCTGCCTGAAAAAAGCGTATCTCCGCTTATAAGCGCCTGCTCCTCCTCCTTTGATACAAGAAAGCATACGCTCCCTATTGTGTGTCCCGGCGTTTCTATTACCCTTATATCAAAGCCTGCTATGCTTATAACCTCACCATCTCTTACATATATATCCGCCTTAGCGGTAAACGGTTTATCAAAGTACGCTGAAAGATTTTTTTCACTGCTTGAAAGAATTTCCTTTTCCTTCTCACCTGCATAAACGTCTGCATTATATATCTCCTTTACCTTATCCAACGCGCCTATATGGTCAAAATGCCCATGAGTCAGCAATATTGCCTTTATATCCGTCTTTAGCTCAGTTGTCTTTATTTTTATAATCTCACTCTCAGCGGCAGGGTCCACAATAAAGCCCTCGCCCTTTTCTCCATAAACAATATATGTATTTGTGGCCATACTGCCTAAGGTCATTTTACATATATTAATTTTTCCTTTTCTTACTACTGAAACCATGTTATTAACCTGCCGTTCTTATAATATCTATTATGCTTTCCACCTGTCTGACCTTTTCAATAAGCCTTGTAAGCTCATTCTTCCCTCCGATAAGGAATGACATGGAAATGGTTGCTATTCCCTGCTTGCTGGTACGGCTGTTAATGCTTCTCACATCTATATTCCTCTCGGTAAATATATGGGAAATATCTGCAAGAAGTCCTGTCCTGTTGGTTGCATATATTTTTATTTCCGCAATATATTTCTGGTCTGATACTTCCTCCTCATAGTTACCGTCCCACTCAACCTTAACTATTCTGTTTCTTTCTACCTCCGGCATATTCATAATATTAACACAATCCGTTCTGTGAACGGTAATGCCTCTTCCTCTTGTGACAAAGCCTACAATCTCATCCCCCGGAACAGGATTACAGCACTTTGAACATCTTACCGTTACATCGTGGGTTCCTCTTACTAAAATAGCTCCCTTTGGCTTAATCACATATTGATTGTCCTTATTTGTTGACAGCTCCTCAAGGATTTCCTCATCTGATACGGTCTTCTTGTTTTTCTTCTCACATTCCTCTATAAGCTTATTGATAATCTGGCCTTCCTTAAGCCCGCCGTGGCCTATGGCTGCCATAAGTGAATCCCAATCCTTACAGCTATACTTTCTAAGGACTTTACTCATAACATCCGGCTTTGCAATATCAGACAATACAATACCCTTTGACTTACAGTATTTGTCTACAAGAGCCTTGCCCTTTACTATATTATCCTCTTTAAGCTCAGTCTTAAACCACTGGTTAATCTTATTTTTAGCCTGTGTGCTCTTACATATATTAAGCCAGTCCCTGCTTGGCCCCTTGCAGTTCTGGGAGGTAATAATCTCAATTCTGTCACCGTTTTTAATGACATAATCTATATTTACCATCTTTCCGTTTACTCTTGCTCCTACCATTTTATTGCCTACGGCGCTGTGTATGCTGTACGCAAAATCTATAGGAGTTGAGCCGTTTGGAAGGTTTTTTACGTCTCCTTTAGGTGTAAAGCAGTATACGTCCTCTGCAAAAAGGTTTAAATCGCTCTTTAAAACGCTCATAAACTCCTTATTATCAGACATTTCCTTCTGCCATTCAAGTATTTCCCTAAGCCAGCTTAGCTTCTGCTCCTCATTTGCGGCGCTTGCCTCTCCCTTTATACCCTCCTTATATTTCCAGTGAGCTGCAATACCATATTCCGCCGTCCTGTGCATATCCTTTGTTCTTATCTGTATCTCAAAGGGCTGTCCTGACGGGCCAATAAGGGTAGTATGAAGGGACTGGTACATATTTGGCTTTGGCATGGAAATATAATCCTTAAATCGTCCCTGTATAGGCTTATACTTATCATGTATAATGCCAAGGGCCGTATAGCAGTCCTTTACACTGTCCACAATTATACGAACGGCAAATAAATCCAGTATCTGGTCAAAGGTTTTATTGCTGTTTACCATCTTTTTGTAAATGCTGAAAATATGCTTCATTCTTCCATATACAATGGCGTCTATTTCAGCCTCCTTTACAAAATCGTTTACCTCCCTTACCAGCTCCTTTATAAGCTCCTCTCCTGAGCTGAACTTAACATTCCGCTGATACGCTATTTCATTAAACTTCTCCGGCTCCAAATACATAAGGGACAAATCATCCAGCTCTATCTTTATTTTGGAAATACCAAGTCTGTCTGCTATAGGAGCATAAATATCCATAGTCTCCCTGGCCTTTTCTCTCTGCTTTGCCGGAGTCTGATATTCAAGAGTACGCATATTGTGAAGACGGTCCGCCAGCTTTATTAGGATAACTCTTATATCCTTTGCCATAGCAAGAAACATCTTCCTGAGATTTTCAGCCTGTATCTCCACCTTGTCCTTGGAATATGACAACTGTGTCAGCTTCGTGACGCCGTCTACCAGCAGCGCAACCTCTGCACCAAATTCTTTTTCAATATCCTCAAGTGTCATAACAGTATCCTCCACTACATCATGGAGGATACCGGATACGATCGTCTCCTTATCCAGCTCCAGCTCCGCCAGTATAATAGCAACCGAAACAGGATGAATAATATAAGGCTCTCCGGAACGCCGCTTCTGCTCCTTATGAGCCTCAAATGCAATATTATATGCCTTTTGTACCTGTGATACATCTGTAGACGGATGATATTTACGTATAGTTTCTATTAATTTATCATACAGCCTTGATGGATTCTCGTAATCCTTCGGGTCCTTAACTGCATTTTCTATTTGTCCTGTAATACTGCTGTCACTGATAATAACTTTTTCCTCAGCCATGATTTTCACCTCATGTTTACGTTATTTTCCATCATATGCAATAACTGATTCCACCCTTATATCCTTAAGCTTATCCCTTCCCTTAAGTCCCTTAAGCTCCATAAGAAATACAGAGCCTGTAACCTCTCCTCCAAGCTCTCTTATAAGCTTTACTATCGCTTCTATCGTACCCCCCGTAGCCATAAGGTCATCTATAATAACCACCTTCTGTCCCGGCTTAATGGCGTCCTTATGCATTTCAAGCACTGCGCTTCCATACTCAAGCTCGTATTCAACGCTTACCGTTTCACAAGGAAGCTTTCCCTTCTTTCTTACCGGAACAAACGGCTTATGAAGATTATATGCAATAGGTACTCCAAATATAAAGCCTCTTGACTCCGGACCTACCACTACGTCAAAATCCCAATCACGTATTTTATCCTCCATAGACGATATGGCAAGGTGAAGTCCGTCTGCATCCTGCAGTACGCTTGTCACATCTCTGAATATAATACCCTCCTCCGGAAAATCCGGAATGCTTCTTACATATTCTTCTATTTTTTTCATATGCATCAACGACCTTTCTTTATTTTGTTTAGTTAAAACGCTTATTATGCTGTTTTGTAAATAAATATCATTATAACAAACAGAATGTGAAGTTTCAATCTGTTTTAAAAAATTTTCTGCCAAACTAAGGTATGATATATACTAAAAAAACAAGCATCATTATATTAAGTATTAAAAGCAGGGGAACTCCTACGGTAAACTTTTTGTGCTTTGTTTTATGTCTTATAGTATACATAGCAGCCAAGGCTCCTATAGAGCCCATAGCTAACGCAAGAAAAAGCAGTGTTGATTCACGCACCCTCCATTTATGCTTTTTTGCCTGATGCTTGTCATAGGCGTAGGCTATATATGTTATTATGTTTATTATAATTATGTAGGCTATTATATATTTTGTCAGCATTTTTCGTAAATTTCCTCTATGTATTCCTTAGCGTACAGCAGGTTTGCAGGTGTTGTTTCCTCCAAAAGGATATGTATAAACGGTTTTTTCCTTTTAAGCTTTGATAAAAGAAGCTGATAGTTTAGTAACCCGTCTCCTGATATAACAGGCTTTATTTTTTTATCCTTTTCTACTATAAAATCCTTGGCATGGATACAGGCTATGTCATCTCCCAAAAGCTCAAATGCCTCGTTTATTATTTTTTCCTGACTTTGATAATTGTCATATGTTATAAGATTTACCGGGTCAAATATTATCTGAAGATTTGGGGAGCCTACCTCATCCAGAACAGCTCTTGCCCTTTTTATATCATATACTATATGCCCTGCCACCGGCTCCATTCCTATAATAACCCCCATGCTTTCCGCATATGAAACTATTTTCTTCATATTCTCTATAAGGATTTGTAAGGAGCTGTCATCTGATACGCTTAAGTTGCTGCTCCATGTCTCTGTACCTACCATTCCGCAGCCTAAAACCTTTGCAAAACGTATGTGGGCCTTATATATTTTTAAAATATCCTCAAACTCCTTCTTATCACCGTTTCCAAGCTCCTGATAGCACCCAACCACAGCTACGTCTATTTTATTTTTTTCAAATAATCTTTTTAAATACATTGCCATTCCCGGCGTCATGGCTCCTATGTCTGTATTAAAGGCTGATATTGCCTTTGAAAGCGCAAGCTGGGTACACTTAAGCCCCTTTTCTGCCATGCTTTCAACCATTTTTTCTATGGCGTCATGCTCCATGTCATGGGCTCTTATTCCTATTTGAAGCATTTTCTTTTCCTCCTAATCTTTTTCCCTTAAATTTGAATCTGCCTTACTACTATCTGCACGGATGTTTTTCCGTTATATGTATTTATCTGGGGATAGTAGGTTACTGCCATTCTTATGTCATTATCCCTTCCCATCCTTGCCCTGTCAAGCTGTTTACTGCCGTATTTTTCCGTAATATTCTCCTTTAGCTCTTCTATATCGCCAAAATACATTGCCTGTATATAGGATTTATCTTCTCCTCTCAGAGTCATCTTAAGAACATTCCTGTTTTTTCCCATAATGGTAAAGCTTAACAGCTCAACAGGCTTTTCGGCAAAAAGCGGCTTTTCATTTGCTTTTCCGAAGGGCTCAAGAAGTGACAATTCCTCTATAAAGCTCTCCGAAATATATGAAAAGGGCATTTTAACGTCAATCCATATTTTTTCCGTAAGAATATCCTCTGTCATGCTTTCATTTTCATTGACCATGGCCTCAAAGGCTTTTATGTTTTCCTTTGGAATTGATAAGCCTGCCGCCATCTCATGCCCTCCAAACCTTGTAAAAAGCTGCTGGCACCTTGAAAGCTCCCTGAACATATCATAGCCTTCTATAGAACGTCCCGAGCCCTTAGCCTCACCCTCCACGTCAGAATCCGTAAGCACAATCACCGGCTTATAAAATCTTTCCCTAATCCTTCCTGCCACTATGCCTGCTATGCTCTCATGAACTCCCTTAACGTATAATACTAAAACATTTTTATCCTCACATAATTCAGCTAAAGCTCCTGCCTTTTCTACCGCTTCATCTGTCATAGATTTTCTCTCGTCATTTAAACGCTTTAATTCCTCTGCTTTTTCAAGAGCCTCCTTATAGCTTCCTGCCGCAAGAAGGGAAAAGGCCTTTTTTGCTGTCTCAAGCCTGCCGCCTGCATTTAAGCAGGGACCTATAATAAATCCTATATGATAAGATGAAAGCCTTGAAGCATCAATTCCGCAAACCTCCATAAGGGCTTTTATTCCAAGGTTTCCCGGATTCCTTAGCCTCTCAAGCCCTGCTTTTGCAATTATTCTGTTTTCACCGTTCAAATCCACCACATCCCCTATGGTAGCTATGGCGGCCGGCTCTATATACTTATCCGTATCATACGCCACATTAAGCTTTTCATGCAATGCCTCCATAAGCTTCATTGCCACAGCCGCGCCGCACAATGATTTATATGGATAATTGCAGTCAGGCTGGTGCTGGTTTATGGTAGCGTCTGCCTTTACCCTTACACATACTCCCTTGTCATCTACAGGCACCTGGTGATGGTCCGTTACTATAACCGTAAGTCCCTTGTCTATGGCGTATTCAATTTCATCAACTGCCGCTATACCGTTATCACATGTTACTATAGTATCTGTTCCGGCCTTTATTGCTCTGTCTATAATATTTATATTTATTCCGTAGCCGTCCTTCACCCTGTCGGGAATATCCATATCAGCCCTTCCTCCAAGGCGCCTTATTCCGTCAGTAAGTATATATGTGGCGCAGACGCCGTCTATATCATAGTCCCCTATAACGCGTATATTCTTTCCTTCTGCTATTTTCCCTGCAAGTATATCCACAGCCTTTTCCATATCCTTAAATAGCCACGGAGAATTTAAGTTCTTCATATCACAGCTTAAATAGCTTTCAAAATCCTCCGGCAATATTCCCCTGTTTGTCATAATCCTTGCAGTGACAGGAGTTATATTATGCTTAACCGAAAGAGCCGAAAAATCAGCCCTCTTTGTATATATCATCCATTGTGCCATTTGTATATGCTCCATTTTTCTTTTAGTTTGTCCGCCGCTACGTTTTGCTTTTGAACTTCCATATTAAACAAGAAACTGCTCCAAAATAAGTTTTTTGAAGCAGCCTCTTTACCTTATATTTTACACTGAAATAATAATTCCACCATCATTTGCATACATGGTTGCCACGCCTCTTGTATCGCCTATGGTTATATCCTTAAACTTAACAAGGGACTCTATCTGCTCTTTCATCCACCTTGCCCTGTCAGGGCAGTTACAGTGAGTGATTGCAAGGACCTTTTCCTGTGGGTTGCTGATAGTATCAGCTATAATCTGCGCAAGCTTTTTTAACGCCTTTTCCATGCCTCTTGCCTGGTCCAGCTTAATAATAACCCCCTCGTCTGTCGCTCCCATAACAGGCTTAATATTAAGGACTGTCGCTACAATAGCCTGAAGACCTGTAAGCCTGCCGTTCTTTCTTAAAGTCTCAAGGGTTTCTATAACAAAAAAGGTTTTCATCTCAAGCTTGTACTTATTTACCTTTTCCACTATTGACTCAAAGGTCTCTCCCTCTGTATTTGCCAGCTCATGAATATATGTTGCAATTCTTGCCTCTCCTGCCGATGCGGAGCATGAATCAAACACATGAATCTTTTTCTTATCATCAGGATGCTCTTCAAAATACATTTTCCTGCCAACCTCTGCGCTGTTCCACGAGCCGCTTAAATTTCCTGAAAGAGTAACTGCAAACACACAATCATAATCTCCCTCGTAAGCCTCCATGTATGTACCCGGCGACGGACATGACGACTTTGGACTTTCAGGATGACCGGCTACTCTTTTTATAAAATCAAGCTGGTCAAAGGTTTCGTCATCTATAATATCTGTATCTCCCACATGGAGCGTAAGAGGTATTATCTGTATGTTATCAAGCTTTTTACCGTTCTCATCAAAATCACAACAGCTATCTGCTACTATCTTAAACTTCATAGTACGTTTTCCTCCATTAGAGCATATGGTTTTTAATACTACATATAATAGCATTTATATCATTGAATGTCAATAGTAATACAATGACCTAATTACATAATTACATATTATACCCATTCATAATTGAAATATGTGATAATTTATAATATAATAGTCTCAGCAAAGCTGAGGCATTGTGCAAAAAACTGCACAGGAATAATCAGCCAAAACTATTACGCTGAAATTCTGTGGAAAAATATATATTAAATTTAATTACAAACCCAAAGGAGGTGCCCTGTGAAAAATATTATTTTTTCAGGAAATAATACATTTACCTATAACTGGTGCGGCAAATTTGTGGCGCCTTCAAGCGAGTGGATGCATCTTACCAGAAATCTTACAGACTTTGAACTTATAGCAGTAACCGGCGGCACGTTATATATAGCTGACCATGAAAACGAATATGTGGTACACAAATCCCAATATCTTCTTATGCCCCCTACTTCCTTTCAGCACGGCTACAGACAAGGCTCCTGCTCCTTTTACTGGCTTCACTTTTATAAAGAGGAAGGCTTTGATATTGTTGATAATGAAGCTATATCAAATGAAAAATTCACATACAATTACAATGATAAAAACATTTATGTTCCCGTAACCGGAGAGCTTGCCTCAATGGACAGGGTAATTATACTTATGAAGCAGCTTCAGGACTGCGATAAAAGGTATCACAATAAAAATTTAAACAACAATATAACGGGCGCAATAGTATCAGAAATATACTGCCAGAGCAATCTATACAAAAAATATTCATATACCGTTCAGACTACACAGCTTTTCAATGATATTGCCGACTATGTCCAATATCACAGCAGCGAAAACATAACTGTCAGCCAGATTGCGGAGTATTTTGGATACAACCCTAAGTATCTGTCTTCATTGTTTAAAAATCAGTCAGGAATAACCCTTAAGCAGTTTATGCTTCAGACAAAGATGGATACTGCCAAGGCCCAGCTTACGGACACCAACCATTCAATTTCACAGATTGCATATAATGTAGGCTTTAATGATGCCCATAATTTTACTAATGCCTTTAAAAAAATTACAGGTCTTTCTCCAAGCGAATACAGGGAAAGCTATGATAAACGCGCTCTGTTTTATTCATAGAGTGCAGGCAAGGCTAAAGAGCCTGCCCGCATAAATATTTTTCGTTCAGCTCAATAACCTTTTTCATAGCCTCCATTCCCGGAGCGCCTATGGTAACACGCTTTTCTACGCATGTTTTAAGGCTTATTGCGTCATATATATCCTCGTCAAACACAGGACTTATGGACTTATATTCCTCTATTGTCATATCGTCAAGGGCTATATTCTTATCTATGCAAAACAGCACAAGCTGACCTACAATACCATGCGCATCCCTGAAGGGAACGCCTTTCCCCACAAGATAATCCGCCGCATCCGTAGCGTTTGTAAATCCTTTTTTTGCGCTTTCCTCCATTACGTCTCTTCTGAAGGTCATGGTCTTTACCATACCTGTAAAAAGCGCCAGACAGCCCTTTACCGTGTCTATTGCGTCAAAGGTAAATTCCTTATCCTCCTGCATATCCTTATTATAAGCGAGAGGTATACCCTTCATGGCAGTAAGCATAGACATTAAGGCTCCATACACTCTGCCCGTCTTTCCCCGGACAAGCTCCGCTATGTCAGGATTTTTCTTCTGAGGCATAATACTGCTGCCTGTACTGTAGGCGTCGTCTATCTCCACAAAACGGTACTCATTTGTATTCCATATAATAATTTCCTCTGAAAATCTGCTAAGGTGCATCATTATAACTGACAATGCCGATAGCAGCTCTATAAGATAATCCCTGTCTGACACGGAGTCCATGCTGTTTAATGTGGGGCCGTAAAAATCAAGCAGCTCCGCCGTCATCTCCCTGTCTAACGAATAAGTAGTTCCTGCCAGCGCCCCCGAGCCAAGAGGACAGTAATTCATTCTTTCGTATATATCCTTAAGCCTTCCCCTGTCTCTCTTAAACATCTCAAAATATGCCCCTATATGATGGGCCAGCGTTACAGGCTGCGCCTTCTGCAGATGGGTAAAGCCCGGCATAAATGTGTCAATATTATCCTTCATAATATTATGAAGCGCCAAAAGCAGCTCCTTTACAAGCCCGTCAAGCTCTCTTATCTCATCTCTTGCGTACAGCTTCATGTCAAGAGCTACCTGGTCATTTCTGCTTCTGCCTGTATGAAGCCTTTTTCCAGCCTCTCCCACTCTCTCTATAAGGTTTGCCTCCACAAACGAATGAATATCCTCATGCTCATTGGTAAATTCCAGCTTTCCATTATCTATATCCGAGAGTATTCCCTCAAGCCCGTTAAGTATAACATCTCTGTCATCATTAGATATAATGCCTGTCTTTGCCAGCATTTTTACGTGAGCCATGCTTCCCTGTATATCCTGCCTGTAAAATTTTCTGTCAAATGAAAGTGATTCATTAAAATTATGTACAAGCTGGTTTTCTTCCTTGGTAAAACGTCCGCCCCAAAGCTTCATATATGTGTCCTCCCGATTTTAAATCCTTTTTCTATAAAATTTCTTAGTAAATTTCCACGCCAAAAAGACGCGGGTTTTCTGTTCGATTATAACAGAAAACCTGCGCCCTGCCAACTTATTTTTAATAGCTTATGCTTACAAGCTCTACGGCTTTTTCTTCGCCTGCCACATCATCAAGACTATACACATATGCATTGGCCCTGCTTACAAGATAAAAGTAATCGCCTATATATAATCCCCTGACTGTATATCTGACGTTATTTTCATCATATTTTTCTATGCTTTCAACCTCCCTTATAGCTCCATCCTTATACATAAACACCTTATACTTATACAACGGCTCAAACCTTGCATAAACTCCATTTCCGTTTCCACCCTCATTAACGAATGTATCAAACTCATAATAGTACAGACAGAAGCCATATATTCCCTTGCTGTCTGACGCCATTATTGCGTTGTGGTTATGAATTG
>ERZ777011.2199-NODE-2199-length-16552-cov-7.061466_pt1 | contig 16552 bp, 12 predicted proteins | sample MGYA00374964_ERZ777011 | MGnify/ENA primary metagenome ERZ777011 (study PRJEB29310, sample SAMD00008975) | mouse gut metagenome | study: EMG produced TPA metagenomics assembly of the Metagenome analysis of fecal microbiota from mouse which was promoted...
GAGTTGGTTCAGGTGTTCCTGGAGTTGGTTCAGGTGTTCCTGGAGTTGGTTCAGGTGTTCCTGGAGTTGGTTCAGGCGTTCCCGGAGTTGGTTCAGATGTTCCGGAATTTTGAATTAATGCATCATTAATTCCATTTGCAAGTAAAAGTCCAACATTATCAAATTTAGTCTTGCAGATTTCCTGTCCATCTAATTTACAACTAATATCTCTTTTACGAATCTCATCCATAGATAATGGAGAGTTAGCTGCAACTTTTTCTGAGAATCTATACAAAATACCTTGTAAAGCATCAGGCGTAATTTGTTCTTTAGTAAATGTGCTAGCTGGAGATAAAACAATATTCCCACATCTGCAATTTACTTTATATGTATTTGTTGTTTCATCAAAAACAATATCCATAGTAAATTGATTATAATCTACTCTATCAACTCTATCTTGTAGATAATCAATTGTTGTCATAATGTCAGCCATTTTTTCAGCAAAATCAATAGATGCTGAATATTTAGGCTCCGATACATCATATTCTTTAGCTACACTGTTAACAAAATTAAGATAATTTTTCATATCGGACATAGCTTGTTTAGCTATATCAATTGAATTCTTTAACTCATTAAATTGAACATTCAATTTAACTTTTTCATCTTTATTATCAGTTTTTCTTAAAGCACTAAGCGTATCTTCTAATTCATCTTCCATAACAGCAATTTGTGCTTTAATTGCATTAATCACATTAGGTATAATCTTTTTTTGTCTATCAATATCAGCTTTAATCTCATTTGTTACTTCATCAACCATATTTTCATACTCTGGTTGTAAAGTTGTACTAACAACATTCCCATCAACTGACATTAAAGTCGCATCTTGATTTAATACTCCTTCATAATGTGTCTTTAGCTCATTAAAAGCATCCTCCGTCATAAAATCATTACTAGGATCACTTATATATTCGTCGTAACTTGTACTAACAATTTTAATAGCTTCATCTGTTAAATTAGCATCTTGATCATAGTCGTTTGTACTTAGATTTAAAATTCGCTTCTCATTTTCTTCTAAACTAGACATAAACTTACGAGCTTCATCCATGTACTTTGTTATATATCTTTCGTCCATTTTTTTGTTCCTCCCACATATTCCTTCAAACGAGACCTATAATACCAAATTAAGGCCTTTCAGTCAAGTTTTTGGGCATTTCCCTACTATATATTTTGATTTTATCAAATTTTTATTTAAAAGTATACATATTTTTGTAAACCTTACAGATTTTCAAGCTTTACACTGACAAGTTTTGACACACCAGATTCTTGCATTGTTATACCATAAAGAGTATTCGCATATTCCATAGTTCTTTTCTTGTGTGTTATAACAATAAATTGACTATTTTGTTCATATTCTTGTAAATATGTACCAAATTGATCAACATTGGCTTCATCTAAGGCTGCTTCAACCTCATCTAATATACAAAAAGGAACGACCCTTATATTTAATATACTAAATAGCAAGGCAATCGCAGTTAAAGTCATTTCTCCACCAGAAAGTGTGTTAATACTTTTTAAATTCTTTCCTGGCGGTAATGCTGATATATCTACGCCTGTTGTTAACATATCATCAGGATCTGTTAGAATTAAAGAAGCTTTTCCACCTTTAAACAACTTTTTGAACACTTTACTAAATTCTTCATTAACCATTTTAAAAGTTTCTTCAAACCTTTTTTTCATTTCCTCATCTAAATCAGCGATAATTTCCATTAAATTAGCAATTGCATGTTCTAAATCGGTTTTTTGTTCACTTAAGAAAGTATATCTTGTATTTACTCTTTCAAATTCTTGAATAGCACCAACATTAACTTCACCTAAATCACGTATATCACGTCTTAAATGATTAACTTTTGTTCGTGCAACAGCTTCATCCATATCTAAAGAATATTCCAAAGAAGCTTTTTCATAAGTGATTTGATATTCTTCACTTAACTTAACCAATAAATTATCAAGTTTAACATCCATTTTACCAATATTTACTTCCAGTTCTCTCAATTCATTTTGTCGTTTATTGTATTCTGAATTATTTTTTCTGCTTATTGATTCAAGTTCATTAATATTATTCATTAAATCATTTTTCAAAGATTTATTAGTATTTAAACTTAAAGTTAACTCATCTTTTTTGGTTGAATACTCTAAATACTCGTTTAAAACTTCATCAAGTTCTCTATCCGTATCATTATTTAGCACATTTGTTGTTCCTTTAAGTTCCAACAAACAATTTTCAAGCGCTGATTCTACCCCTTCTTTTTCTTGCTTCTTACTAGCTATCTGTTCTTTTAATTTAACAGTTTCACTTTGTAAATTAAATACCTTTGTTTCTTCTATTTTTAAATCATTATCTATTTGATTTAAATGCTCCTCAATCAGTTTAACTTCATTCGTTAAAACTTCGCTTGATTTAATTAAAGATTCAAGTTCAAAACGAGCATTAATAACCCCATTACTAGCTTTATTAACACCACCACTCATAGCTCCACCAGTATGTAAAAGTTCTCCATCAAGTGTAATTATACGATAACGATAATTTAACTTTTTACCAAGTCTATTCATCGTATCTAAATTATCAACTATAATAGTATTTCCTAATTGATTTTTTATAATGTTGTCATATAACGGATTATACTTAACCAATGAAGACGCAATATCAATAAATCCAGGAACACCTTTACAAATAATTAAAGATTCATCATCAACATTTCTTCCCTTTATTATACTAATTGGAAAAAAAGTTGCTCGACCAAGTTTATTATCTTTTAAATAATTGATTGCCATTGAGGCTGACTTTTCATCATCACAAACTATGACATTTGCGTTTGCCCCAAGAGCAATCTCTAAAGCTTTTACATAAGTCTCTTCTGTATCAATAAGTTTTACTAATACATCATGAATTCCTGTAATCCTTGGATTATTCAAAACACTTTTGACAGCATAAGGAAGTTTAGCATCATTTTCAATGCTTTCCTTTAATACTTCTATTTTGTTTTTTTCATTTAAAAGATTACGCGATTTTGTGCTTAATTCACTAGTTAAAGTATCTTTTCTAACACCTAATAAACGATACTCTTCCGTACCTTCAGCCAACTTTTGTTCACACTTAGATAAAGATGCATTAAGTTCTTCTGTTTTTCCATCCAAAGAACTTATTTCTTTTTTTAATTCTACTTCTCTTTCTTTTAAGAGTAAAATATTGCTTTCTAACTTTTGATCACTTACCTCGTATTTTTTTCTCTCCGAAATTACTTGCTTACGAGTTTGAGTTGCTGAAATATTTTCATTAACCTTAATTAATTCTTCACTTAATCGAGTTATTTCCTCATCTACCTTAATGCTTTGAAGCTTTAAACTTTCAATATTAGAAGTTTCTTTAGAACCTTTACTATCAAATTCTAATAACTCATTTTTTAAAGTTTCCACTTTTTCTTTTGACCTTGCATACTCATCATTAATAGTTTTTATATCACTCGCTATTAAAGAAACTTCAATACTTTCAAGTTCCTCTTTTAGTTCTAAATACTTTTTGGCATCTTCTGATTGTTTTCTTAAAGGTTCAACACTTGCTTCTAATTCATCAATAACTAAACGAACTTTTTCTAAATTATCATTTGTATTATCAAGTTTACGTAATGTTTCATCTTTACGTTTTTTATATTTTAATACTCCTGATGCTTCTTCAATAATTAATCTTCGATCCGTTGGTTTACCTTTAAGTATTTCCATTATTTTACCTTGCGAAATAATCGAAAAAGAATCAGCATTAGCTCCACTATCTAAAAATAAATCAGTAATGTCTTTTTTTCTTACCTTTGTATTATTTATATAGTACTGATTTTCTCCTGTTTTATAAACCTCTCTTTTAATCTCAACTTCATCAAATTCCGTTTGTAAATAATGATCGTGATTATCAAAAGTAAGAGATACCCAAGCTCGTGTAAGCGCGTTTCTTGATTCAGACCCCGCAAATATAACATCACTTGATTGTTCTCCACCACGGATTTCTTTTAAACTAGATTCTCCTAAAACCCATTTAACAGCATCAACAACATTTGATTTACCACTACCATTAGGTCCAACTATACCTGTTATTCCATCTCCTACCATAATTTCAATTTTTTCCGCAAAAGATTTAAAACCATGTGCTTTAATACTTAACAATTTCATGTAAATCCACTCCTACGCTATTTTACTTATGGCATCCTTCGCAGCATTTTGTTCTGCTTCTTTTTTTGATTTACCACTGCCACTACCAAATTTGATACCATCAACTATCACATCAACATCAAAAGTCTTATCATGAGCTGGACCAGACTCTGATACTACTACATATTCTAAAGTCTTTTTTTCCATTTGAACCATCTCTTGCAAATAAGATTTATGATCATGAATAAATAAAACCTTATTTTTTATATAAGGAACAATAATATCTAAGGCATATTTTTTAGCCACCGAAAAACCATGTTCTAAAAAAATAACAGCTAAAACACTTTCAAAACAATCAGCAACTATTGATGGAGTTTGATTTGAAACACCATTACCCGTTCTAATATTTTCTGTCAAACCAATTTTATTACTATATTCAAACAAAGCATTTTCACAAACATAACTAGCTCTAACCTTTGACATATCTCCCTCTTTTAAGTCCGAATGCAAATAAAAATATTCACTAGTTGCAAGTTCTAGAACTGCATCTCCCAAAAACTCTAATCTCTCATAACTATCAACATTCTCTTCATTTGCATAAGATGAATGAGTTAAAGCTGTCATAAGTAAGTCTTGATTTTTTATTACAACTCCAAGTTTTGCTAGAAAGTCCATATTATCACCAATTATTATTATACATAAAACTTCCTGCTTAATCTAGTTATAATTTACAAAAAACAGATATTTTGGTATATTTGAAATAGATAAGGAAGCGAAAAAAAATGAATAAAATAAAAACTTTAATGTTAGTACTAATTACATCACTACTATTAACAGGTTGTTTTAAAAGGGACAATTTAGATAATATAACTATTTATACAACTACTTACCCAATTGAATATTTAACAACCTATATTTATGGTTATAACTCTAAAATAGAATCAATTTATCCCAAGGGAACAAATCCCCATGAATATACCTTAACGGATAAAAAGATAAAAGAATACGCCAGTGCGGATATGCTAGTTTACAATGGAGAAACTAAAGAAAAAAACGTAGCAGCATCTTTTATGAGTAAAAACAAACGTTTAAAAATAATTGATGTTACGAAAGGCCTAACTATAAAAAGAGATGAGGAAGAGTTATGGCTTTGCCCATCAAATTATTTAATGCTTGCTCAAAATATAAAAAACGAACTTCTTGACTATACTTCTTCGACATTACTAAAACAAGAAATAATAGAAAATTATGATAAATTAAAATTAATTATTTCAACCTATGATGCTGAACTTAAAGTTATCGCCGAAAGTTCTTCAAACCCAACTATAATTGCGGGAAATGATGTCTTCAAATTTTTAGAAAAATATGGTTTTAAAGTTTTATCAGTGGAAGAAAATGACTTAACGAATTCAGCAGAACTTAATGAAGCAAAGAATAATGTTAGAAATAAACTTAATTCTTATGTCTTCATTTTAAACACTGATACAGAAAATGAATTTACAAAATCCTTAGAAGCTGAAGGTGCCGTTATAGCATCCGTTCAATCCATGATTAACTTAACTGATGAAGAATATAAAGAAGGCTATGATTATGAACAAATGATGGATAATTTCTTAGAAACATTAAAAACAGAGGTATATAATTAAAATGAAAGACTTACTTATAACACATACAGACTTAGATGGAATATCTCCTATTGTCTTACTCAATTTAACAGAAAAAAAATTTGAATATAAATCAATTGAAATAAATGAAGTTGAAGAAACATTTAATGAATTATTTGAAAAAAATTTATCTCTTTACGAAAACATTTATATAACAGATTTAACAATACCAGAGAGTATATATGAAAAGTTGAAGGAATTAAATAATGTCAAAGTATTTGATCATCATGAAACTCATCTTTATGCTAACGCCTACTCTTTTGTAACCGTAAAAGTTAAGGAATTTGGTCACCTAACCTGTGGAACAGAACTTTTTTATAACTATTTAAAAAGTCTATACCCCAAACTTGATACACCTTTAATAAAAGAATACGTTGACTTAGTAAGACAAATTGATACATGGGACTTTACTGACCTAACACTTGCAAAACAACTAGGTTCACTTCCCTTAATCTATGGAAAAAAAGAGTTTATAAAATTATTAAGTAAAAGATTAAAAAAAAATAAGGACCACTTTGAACTAACAGCATTTGAAAAACGTTACTTAAAAATTAAAAATGAAGATGAAACAAATTTTATTGAAAATAAAGAAAAGCAAATGGTAACCTACTTAATTGAAGGGAGAAAATGCGGTGTAGTATTCGCAAGTAATTGTAATAAAAGTGAACTTGGAAATGTCTTATCAAACCACCATCCAGAACTAGATTTAATAATCATCATTGATACAACTAAAGCAATATCTTACCGTACATCGCGTGATGATGTTAGGGTTAATGATTTTGCCTCTCTCTTTGGAGGTGGAGGTCATCAGAAAGCTTCAGGATCTAGTTTTAACGATAATGACCGTGACAGTATTGTAAAGAATTACTACAAAAATGCCAAACGATTAGAAGATGATAAAAACTAATCGTTTTTTATTGACATCAAATTCTTAAATAGGTATAATTTATATGTCGGGCTTGGAGTAGTACTCAAGAGGCTGAAGAGGCTCCCCTGCTAAGGGAGTAGGTCGGGCAACTGGCGCGAGGGTTCAAATCCCTCCTGCTCCGCCATTATAAAAATATCTCTAGAAATCTAGAGTTTTTTTATTGACTTAAGCGATATATACATATATCATATAGATGTGGTTATACTATAGCATTTAGGAGGATTATCAATGAAATTAAAAGAAAAACTAAAAGGCGCAAAAGAAGCAATCAAAGACTACAGTCAAGAAATGATAGATGTAACAAATTTATCAGCCGAAGAATATGCTCAATATTATGGTGGTAATTACACAAACTTTTTAAAAGCTGTAAACACAAAAATATTTAAAGCATTATCCGAATATAATTCAGAAGGAAAAGAAGCAGAAGAAAAACCTGAAGTAACTATAGAAATGAAAATTAATTCCTATAAAAAGAGTCAAATAACATTTAATGAACCTGAGTATTTAGGAGCAAAAGAAACACTTGATATAAGTAAAATCAATTTTATGCTAACAAAGGCCAAAATGTCATCTTATATTGATGAAGAAAGAAATGTTTTAGTAGTAAATAGTAAATCATTAGCAAGTATTTTTGAGGAAGCAAGAGATGAATATATTGGTAAAGTTACTTCAATCTTAGAAAATACCAGTAAAACTATTTCTGCTCAAGCTGAAAGCATAAAAAAGAGTGCTGGTGCAACTATAAAAAGGACTTTAAAAGATGCTTCTGACTGGGCTGATAAGAATCTATAAAAAAAATTCACACTGTTATGTGTGAACTTTTTATTTGTCAAAATAATGCTGGCAATTTGGAGCGACAGACTCTTTTACTAAACGTTTAATAGCGAGTTCTCTTGCCTCTTCGGCATAAGTAAATCTTTTCTTTTCTAATTTATCACTACTAAAAGGAACAAAATTTTCAATTTTATCAGTTAATTTTAGATTATAATCAAAGCATTCTATAACACGCGTTTTACCCAAGCCAAGTCTATTACTTATATAGCAAACAGCAATCATCAAAGAAATACTCGCAAGGATACCAAACTTTTTTAAATAGTAATAAAAATTTTTATCAACTATTTCTGCTTCTCCTGTTTTTACATATTCAACAACAGTTGTAATAATTGTTGCCTTTTCATTTTTTAAAATGTCCTTTATCTCCTTTTTATATTTAGAAACTACCGAACTCTCAACAAATTCGTCTATATCATCAAGCAATTCTTGATATTTTAAATCAATCTCCGATTTCTCTACATTATCAAATATTGAGGTATTTAAATCAAAAAAATTACCCGAATCAACCTCACCAACAGACATTTTTCCGTCCTCATCAACATTTAAATTAACAACAACACTACGCGTTCCATCTTTAACTTGATATTGAATAATTGTTTTTAAGTTATCAACATAAATTGGATCCATTTCTTGGTTAATAGGTAAAGAGCCCTTTTTCATATAGACGTTTTCATCCATTTCTTTAATTAGTTTACCATCACTCATTGCTGCTTGTTCAAGTGTATAAGTCGGAGCTAGTGTTGTATTACTTGGCGAATTAAGAATAAAATTACCAGCTAAAGTCCCCGCTGCAATAGTAACACAGGCATTTAAAGATAACTGTAAACGTCTAATTAATCTATTATGTTTTAATATAGCCATATTATCATCAAAAACATCTGTACATAACTCTCTTAACTCTTTTTCTTCATCAGACATTACATCTCTTACAAAATTAGTATCATGTTGTTTTCCTTTTTTATTAAAAAATATTTTATTATCTTTAAAAATATCCTTATATTTATTTTTTTTACATTCTTTATAACTTTTCATAATTTCCTCCTCGAGTCCTATTATAGATTATTACACAAGCAAACACAAGAAAAAAGAGGATTCCTCCTCTTAAATTTCTACGTGTTGAAGCGTATTATAAATATACTCATTTAAATTAACATAGATATAATATCTTCCTTTTGGTAATGTTGTTAAATTAATAACTCTATATTCGTCGCTATTTTTATCTTTAACACTATATCTATACGCTATTCCCTTAGGAGAAATAAGTGTAACTTTAAGTTCTGAACTATCAAGTAACATGCCATCAAAAGTCATTCTTCCATTTAGTATGAAGAAAGTAATAGGCGTTCCTGTATTTTGTTTATAAGCTAAAGCTTCGCTTTCACTTAATTTCTCGTAAGCTACATCGCCCAAATTAGATTTATAAGATCCTTCTTTATCAAATTCATAATTACTATGTACTTCATTCTCTTTAGGATTAACACTTACAGCAGCTAAATCATATATAGGAGCTTTAATTACTTCAAACTTAGACTCATCTATTCTAATTTTTGCAAGTTCGTTATTGTTTTCATCAAGTTCAATTATAAAAGCATCATATTTATCATTAGTAAATTGAGTACAAGCTGGATTATCAAGCTCTGTAGGATCACTAAAATGCCATCCTGAATTAAATACCTTGTGATTATCTTTAGTATAATTAAAACTTCCTAAAGCATAAGAAAAGTACTCTTCTCCACCATATTTAAAATCTACAGTAGCTGTCTTATTATCACGATCTATATTGTATATCATACCATAACTACTTAGTCCCTTTAAATTTGAACAAGGTCTAGGTAATTCACGATATGAATTATACCCATTATTGAATATTGATAATCTTCCATCACTTAGAATAGTAATTGAATGTTGTCCACCAGGGTAAGTAAATTCTCCACTCCCCTTAATTAAATATGGTGTAAATTTATTCGTCCAAAATCTTGCTTCTCCTAAAATCCATTTAATCTCCTTTGTATCATAGTCTACAGCCATTACAGAGTTACGATTTCTTAAAGAAACAATTAGTTCATTTCTTGCATCATCTAAGAATACCGAATTAATGAATCCCCAAGTTATTTCCCCATCAGCAATGACATTTGGATCAACACTTTTAACAATTTCCGCAAAATTAAATGTTTTAACAACTTGTCCTGTCTTACGATCAAGTTCATATATAACATCACACAGATAAGGCGAATCCAAATCTTCACTAGTTAAAAGTAAATTACCATCCTTTTTCTCAAATCCATCATGATGATATCCCCCCTTATATTCATATTGATTATGGAAATATCCTAACATATCAACTTCAATTACACCACCAGTGGATACTGCATCAGGTCCATTAGTAATATCCGCAATAAGCAGATTGCCATTTTGAAGCATAACCATTCCCTTTGAATAATCTTCACTTAAGAACCATCTTACTTCACCATAATTATCTATGCCTAAAGTAGCTGTACCAATAGCAGTCGTGCAGAAATAGAATTCTCCATTAGTGTTGCCAATATTATTTGCTAAAACTTCTATATCTCCATGTTTAGTCTTACCATCAACCTGCACTTTTACCGTGTTTTCTTTACCACTTTCGGTTTTAATTACAACTGTATTTTCATAATCACCATAAAGTCCATATAAAGGAATAATATGGTCTTTAGAAGCTTCAAATACTTTAACAATATCATCATCATGTTTTCCCTTTATTGTTATTGTTACTTTTTCCTTCTTATCGGTTTTAAATAACATTAAAGCTGTTTGTGGACTAATAAGGTAAGGATTAACAACAACATAAGGATTCTTTATGGTATATTTACCTTTTTTATAAGTATTTAAAATTTCATCAGTAATATCATTTTGAGTTTTAAATAAATCCATATTTTCCAATAAAGTGGACTCTTTCTCAACTAAAAATGAAAAATTCTCATTAATAGGTTCCTCTGACGGATTATTAATATTTAAAACATTTTTTAGTCCCATCATCACAATAACTGTAATAGCAAGAACTAAAGCAAAGGCAAGAAAAATAATTCCTACCTTTTGCTTTTTATTTAAAATTTTTGTCCCTTTCATATATTCATCCCCTTTTTCTAAGCAATTATAAATGGATTATCACGAGTTCCTTCACCTTGACAAACACGAAGATTATGTACTCTAACAATTGGTTTTACAAAACTATTTTGTCCACCATACTGTCGCGACTTTTGCATTTCATGTGTCCCAGAACTATACTTAGCATAGAAGAAATAAGCATTCTTAGCAGTTGTTGATTCATTATTATGATTTCGTGGTTGATCTAACATTACCGTAAACGTAGAATAAGCATTGTCTAACAACCAAAACTGATTATGTTTAACGTTATCAGTAGTTTCATTTGAACTAGATACTACAGCTTTACCATATTTTTTCAAAAGTTCACTATCAAATGTTGAAGCAGGAAGTGTCTTATTAGAACTTGAAATAACTTTTTCAAATTTTGATTTGTATTGATAAGGGAAAACGGGTTCAACAATCTTACCTGTATTATTAAACATGCTATTAGCCCATCTTACAAGTTCTTGTTGAATATTTTTGTTGGCGACATTATGATTATAATATTTATAGAATACTCCATCACATGTTTTTTGCCAAGCATAATCTCTAACTACGGATAAAGGATTAACAGGTTGGCCGGTATCTAAATCAAGAGTTGCTAAAAGAGTTGCATCTTCATCAAATCTTTCAAGAACAACAAATAACTCCCCTTTATATTTAAAGAAAACTTCTTTACTCTTAAAGATACAAGAACTAATATCCTTTTCTAATTTCGTATCTTCTTTTCTATATGTTTCATGTGTACAGCATGTCAAACTAGTACTATCACAGTCAATCGCCCATTTTTGAACTAGTGTTGAAAGTTCATTTGAAAGTGCAGTGGCGTATTTTGTCCATTTACCAGTATATCCATCATTATTTGTTGCTCTAAAAAAGACTATATTATATTCAGAGCTTACATCTGCACACATTTTTGAATCTTCAATTACTGAAATGAGACGATCAGTTACAGGATCTTTTTTATCAAAAAGATTTTTTTCTTCTGGACTTATTCTCTTGCCAAGTCCTTCTTCCGTAGATAATTTAAATTCATAATTTCTAATACCAACTGGAGATTGCACCCCATTTTTATCATGTTCTAACACATAAGTTTTTTCAATAGCCCATTTAGTTGGTTCATTCGATGTTATATATTGTTCTGGTATTGTTAATTCAGCTTTGAATCTTCCATATCCTTCTGTATGATAACTATAGTTTTGATCATAGTGTCCTCGTACAATTGCTTCAATCTTATATAATTTATCTCCGTCATCAGCTTGAATCCACGCTGAATTAGGATTATAAGTAGAATAGTCGCTCATCATATATTTGAAAGAAGTGTCATAATCACGATCATTACTTTCCATTATCTTTTTTGATAATTTATAAGTCGTTGTTGCTGGATCAGCACCTTCAATATATGGTTTAAATTGTAAAGTATCCCATTGTCTACTAGAATTCATTGACGTTTGATAAAAGTTTTCCGAATCACAGTTAGAGCATGTAACAAAATTATTATTATATAAATCATTTTCTTCTCTAATAAAGTCGTAATCATTAACGTTAGCTTTAAATGATGGAACAACTTTAGCAAGAACTCTTAAGATACGTGTTGCTTGTTTCTTTACTCCACTTTCACTAATCCAATTATAAGTGATATCATAATTCCCTGGTTGTGTTATAGCAACTTTAGTTGTCCCTTCATATGTTGCTGCATCAACTTTCGGTAAAGTACAAGTAAAATTATATTTTTCAATATTAGATACACCCTCATCATCTTTTCCCGTTAAATCAATAAGGTTACCTTCCTCATCACTAAGAGACAATTCATAAGTTCCTATACCACGCATACAGTCATAAGACTCGCCCCATACAACATAATCACTCATAGCAACTAATACTTGTTCATTTTCTGTTTCTGTAACGGGATATTCAAAAGTTACAGCGCCATTTGTTGAATCCAAATTAGCTTTAACTAATTCTTTTAAATCAATTTTCTCTTTTGTATAAGGATTTTCCTTATCCTCATCCAAGACCCCATTATTAACTAAATCTCCAAGAGTTATATAAATATATGCCCTACTAACATATAATTCATTGAAAGCTTCTGGATACATATCAGCATAAACACTAGCAGCTGATTTAATTTCAGCAATAAATCTGTCATAATCATTTTCTTTAGTATCTCTTGATATATTAGTCATATTATAAATTACAATACCACCAATAATTCCTAGCAAAACAATTGTTATTAAAAGTTCTACTAAAGTAAATCCTTTCTTCATTGATGTTTTCTTCATAAAAACACACTCCTTATTCTAAAAATAATATATCACAAATCAAAAATATAGTAAATATTTAAAAGAAAATTTAAGAATTAATAAAGCAGCCTAAATTTGAAAAATCTTCTCCAAAACAAACGTAATAATTTTGATCAATCGGAACTTGATAAACAACTCTTACATTTGCACTTTCACCATTCTTAATGGCATTTGCACTTTCATAAATAGGACTAATAGTATAATAATTTTCATTAACTACAAAGAAATTATTTTTATAGTACTGATCAAAAAGATGCGTTTTCATAACAGGATTAATTGTTTCATCACCTAAATAATCAAAATCATTTAGTGTTACTTTATATAAAACTCCATCCCATTTAAATCCCGAATTCAAATTTTCGTTATGAGTAGCAAGAATACTATTAATTTCATCATCATCCAAATGTCTTAAGATTTGAACATCAGCATTAGTGATTTTATTGTTTTTATCATCTCTTAAACCACAAATGGTAGTATTACCATAATATGTAGGAAAATTTATACCCGTTGATATTCCTATATTTTTAGAAATAACAGTCACTTTAGGTTCCGTTTTTTCTGTAGTTTTTGGAGTATCTATTGGGCTTGTCTTTCCCTTATTAAAGTAAGGAGCTAAAATAAAAGCCATCAAAATTAGAAAAATAACAAAAACAACAGCTAAAATTATATAGTAAACCTTACTTAAATCTTTTTTCAAAAGTGATTCATTATTATCTGGGTCAATATTATTAACATTACTAGAGTTGTTTATTATAGTGTCATCTTGATGAGGGTTTTCCATTGAATTATCTGTTTCCAATAATTCACTTGCATTAGAATTTTCAAGTTTATTCATATCTCCATTAGTATTCTCCATATTTAATGGTGCACTTTGATTAGGTGAATCGCTTTGAGGACTAGGATTTTGGCTAAAGGCCCCAAAAGAAATACTTATTAATGCCTTACAATTAGGACAAGTTCCATTAACTAATTCTCCCTCAAAACCACACTTAGGACACTTCATTTTATCACCCGTTCTATTCTAGTAAATCTTATCATATAAAAACCTAAAAGTAAATAAATTTACAAGATAACAAGTCTTTGTTATAATCAATTTAGGTGATAGAATGAAAAATAAATCATATAAAACTACTCCACCAAAGGAAGAAAATAATGTCATATTCCATATGGATAAAATAGAGGCAGCACTTTTAAATAAACCTTATATTGTTCCAGCTTCAAAGGCAGGAACTTATTCTAAATTAGAAAAAGCCACAAAACGTGAAGAGAAGAAAATAAAAAAAGAACTTAAAGAATACACAAAGTATTAAAAGTTCTTTTTTATAGAATTTTTAACCATTCGATTTTTAAAGAATAAATATCAAATTCCTGAGACTTCTCTTTAGCACATAAACTAAAATTCTTTCTTTTTTCTTTATCAGTTAATAATTCCATTATTTTTTCATACATCTCATCTTTATTTCTATTTCTAATCAAGTAGCCATTTATATCATCAACAATAAAAGATGTCGCTTCAACTATATCATCAAAAGCAATAATAGGGACTCCATAACTCATAGCTTCTAGCATAGCTAAGTTATTATTATCACATTTTCCACAAGTTACATATATTGCACTATTAAGAAATTCACTTTCAACTTCCTCTTTTGTCAATAATCCTCTAAAATAAATATTCTTAAGTCTCTTACTTTTGACCAAATCTTCGAGATTTTTTCTTTCTTCTCCTGAACCTATGATTATTAAATTAGTTTTAAAAGTCTTCGAAACATCAGCAAAGATATTAATTAGCATATCAAGCCTCTTATCTTTTGTTAACTTTCCTACAAAAATCAAATTATCACCATTAGCTATTTTTTGATCATTAAATTCAATAGCATCATTAATTATTAAAACATTGTCGTTATATTCTTGATACTGTGTTTTTAAAAATTTATTAGGTACAACTATTAAATCATAATGTTTAAGAATTTTCATGTTAGGCGATGTATCCTCTTGATGTGCCCACAAAATTGTTTTACTTAAAGAATATTTAGTTACAACTTTATTAAAATATTGGTCAGTTGCTATAATTACATTTGATTTTCTAAATAAATCTGTATAAAATTTTCTGCTTTCTAGAAACGCTGGCTCATTTACTATAACTTCAATTTTAGAATTTAGGTTTATTGAGTCATTATTATCTTTTAAGAATAAAATACTTACATCATATAAATCAACTAAATTATTAGCAAGAGCAACTATTTCTCTACAAACTCCATCATAGCCTTTTTCTAAAGCAAGAAATGTGATTCTTTTTTTCATACTTTACCTCTTTTTACTTAGTAATATATCTAATGCAGACATACTCTTAAGTAACTTCTTTTGCATATAATTAATATTATGATAAGTTGTATGATAATAAAATGCACTTTCAGAAAACATTCTCTTTTTCTTAATAGTTTTAAAATTCTTATCAACACTTACAGAATATAGATGCTTAATTTTAACATCATTGCATAAAACAATATCTAATCCTTTTTTTCTTATCTTATTGCATAATATAAAGTCTTCAAAGTATAAAAAAACATTTTCATCCATAAAATTTATACTCTTTAGAGTTTCACTATTGATAAGAAAAAAACAAGTGGATAATACCTGAACGGAACTAGTCTTGCCACTGTAGTATCCGATTTCATAATATAATTTCCTCGGATCTATAAAGTTCTTTATGATAGGCGCTAAAGCTAATATATCATAATTAACTGTAACATCTTTTCTTCCCTTTAAAATATTTCCTCTTTCAAGTATTTGAGGTCCTACTAAACCAACAGACTTTTTATTAAGTTCACAAACTAAAGCAATTATATCTTCCTCAGATAATATAACAACATCCGAATTGCTTACAATTATATTACATTTTTTATACTTGTCTATTAAATAATGAGCACCAACATTAATAGCCCCACTATAGCCCAAATTACCTTCATTATAAATGACTGTAACATTTTTATAACTCATAGTTGATAATAATTCGATTTGATCTTCTCTTGAATAATTATCTACAACAACAATTTCTTCTAAGCATGAATAATTGCAGACATTATCTATAAGATGTTTAGTTGACTTATAATCATTATAATTAACAATAAGAAAACAATTCTTCATACTTACCACCCTATAATCATTTTAACATTTATTTTAAGTTATGTAAATTGCTAACAAAACTCACAAAATTAAAACAAGTACAAAAAATGCTAGTTTTTTTATTTTGGACTAGATTTTTTTAAAATTTATGTTATAATTAAGAAGTGCTTATGAGGAAATGTCTCCTTAGCTCAGTTGGTAGAGCAACTGACTCTTAATCAGTGGGTCTAGGGTTCGAATCCCTAAGGGGACACCATTTTTATTATTTTTGTTATATTTTACTTGATAAATAGCAAAGTATTTGATAAAATTAACTAGTACCAGAGCAAAATGGGCTTGTAGCTCAGCTGGTTAGAGCGCACGCCTGATAAGCGTGAGGTCGGAGGTTCAAGTCCCCCCAG
>ERZ777011.2202-NODE-2202-length-16539-cov-2.858711_pt1 | contig 16539 bp, 18 predicted proteins | sample MGYA00374964_ERZ777011 | MGnify/ENA primary metagenome ERZ777011 (study PRJEB29310, sample SAMD00008975) | mouse gut metagenome | study: EMG produced TPA metagenomics assembly of the Metagenome analysis of fecal microbiota from mouse which was promoted...
ACCATGTAACGCCCCTGTTCCGCTGCGGTTCCGGGTATAACAATCCCCACCTGCCTGTAACACCACATGGTCAGGTAACTGCAGTCTACATAGTTTCCCCTGCCGCGGTAATCCTGCGAATAGGGATGCCCAAGCCTCGACATGGCAAGTTCCACTACCCTGCCGCCCGCTTCATTTGCCGGCAGGTCATAATAAGTGCCGTCTCCCGGAACATTCCAGCCGTTCCAGTCTTCAAACCCGTCCCCTTCCTGCGGCGCGGTGGTTCCGTATTTTGCAAGATACCAGACGTTTACCGCATTGGACTGCTGCTCATAAGTTGCCGCTTTCCCATAACGTTCCTGCAGGTTCCGGAATATCTCCATTTTATCCGTGACCGCCACAGCCACGGTATAAATCTCTTCTTCCGTGCTGCCGTCCTCATGCTCTATGGTTCTTGTCCTTTCCTCATATTCCACAAAGCATTCCGCAAAACGGGTATAGTCCCTTTCATCCAGCCGCACCCGGTCCGCGCCGAAATACAGAGAGTAAAACACCGCCTTGACCAGATAACGGTCCGGCGGTTCTCCCTCTGCCATCGCGTCTATTTCTTCAAGAACACCATCCAGCTGTGCAAAGCTCTCCTGCATCTGCGAGATATAGGCCCTGTAATCGGAGGGCATATTCGTGCCGACATCCCCGCCTGCAAAGGCAAGGCGTACTGCCGCCCGGTTATGGTCCGCCCCGCCGGAAGCAATGCTCATAAGGCACACAACAATCAGGATGAACGGCAGGCACAGGGCGGCAATTACCGAGGCGATCCCTGTCCACACCTTCCTGCTGCTCCCGGCAGCGATGGCGGCCTTTGCGATCACTGCGGCGGTTGTTGGGTCCATACGGTTTCCTCCGTTTCCCTCGTTTCTTTCTGAAGCAGGTCACCGCAGCGGGAAACGCTGTCCATTAAAATATCCACATCAAACCCGGCATCCCGATAGCCTTTGGCAATCGTATTCAGATAGGCATCTGACGGCATTCCAAGATGGTGCCCTTTATTCATCGTATATGCCATGATGGATTCGCAGCCGTTTTCTGTCTGCACTGTCAGGTTTGTCTTGCCGTAAAGTCTCGGATATCCTTCATAGGCATCAAGGTTTTTCTCATCTTCCGGTCCGATGTCCCAGATCAGCACGGGGACTCTGGCCCCCTCTTTTGGCTCTACTGTTGCCACCGCCGCATCCCTGTGTCCGCGAAACAGCAGCTCATAATCCCTGATCTCTCCCCTGCCGGCCACCTGTGCCGTTTTGCATCTTACCGCCATCTGCTCCAGATTCAGGTTGGAACCGTAAGCGATATATTTTTTTCTTTTCTGCATTTTCTTCTTCCTCCTTTTATAAGGTCATGCCCATTTCCTGTGTTTCTGTCTCTGCATCATCCTGCCCCGGAACAGACTCTGCCGCTTCTGCCTGCACTGCCTCCTCCTTCTCTTTTTTTGCCTGCAGCCGTTCTTTCTGCCGCAGTGCCTGCTCCGGGTCCTTCCACGCAATGCCGCCCTCCAGATTTTCTAACAGAAATTTCCTCGCGGTCTTAAACTCGTCCCCGATCATGCCAAGCCGCAGAAGCCATGTCCGGAATGTATACTTTTCGTTGGTGCTTGTGGTCTTGATTCGGCTTGCGCTGGTCTGATTTAACGCCTGCGCGGATATGGCAAGACACAGCTGGATATACGCCTTGATCTTGCCCGCATGGGTGGTGGAATTAAAGAGCCGGAACTCTATCGTCCCCTTCTGGAACACGCTGTGCAGGTTCAGGCAGTGGTACCTGCTTTCATGGTAATGCCTGTTTCTGTTGCCGTCTCCCCCATACCAGATATCACTGACCGCCTGCAGGGTTTTCGGTTTCTTCCGGTTTAACTCCTGTAAAAAACTGTCTTCCACCTTCCGGCAGTATCTGTATTCCCGGTCAACGTCTACCTGCAGCGCCTTATAGATCAGGTCTTCCTTGCTGTACATGATATTGGTGATATTCCGCAGCGTCTTTGCATTGTGCGGCGCCGCATTGATATGTACATGGATACCGCTGTTCTCCCCTGCCACCGCACCTGCACCCCTGAGCCTGCGGACGATTTCCTGTATTCTCGGAATATCCCCGTATTCACAAATTGGGGATACCAGTTCGACTTTATACTTATCTCCGGCGGGCATGCCGTTCTTATTCTTTGCAACGATACTGGAATCGTACATGACCTTCCACTTCCGGTCCTGCTCATCCCGGACGCTGTATACTTCGTAATACCCGCCGTCATACTGTGATGACCGCCCCAGATACTTCCCGATGACCTCCGCCGCCTCCCGTCTGGTGATTCCTGTCAGCTCGATCTCTATTCCGAATTTCTGCTCACGCATATCTATGGATATCGTTTTCACCTCCCTACTTCCTTACATACAGCGCACCTCTATCTGCCTCCCGCGCTTCCGAACAGCTTTTCCTTATATTCTGGTGCATGAACCATCAGGTTATAACGCTCATTTCCGCATTTATACAGGCATACGCCCCGCTGCGGGTAACGGATCAGGTTGTATTCGCTCTGCTCCAGCTGCAGGGTGTCGATGTAAAATTTTGCATCAATGTTGCCGGCGTTGAACAGGAACGCATGGGTCGGAATGGAGAACAGCGGTTTGGTATACTCCCGGATACCGTCTATATTGAAGTCTTCAAGGTTCTGGCTGGCAAGTATGACTGCGCTTTCTTTCTTACGCACACGTTTCATAAAGTTGCGGATATACTCCACCGCCGTCAGGTTCGTCAGAAACAGATAAAACTCATCGATGCTGGCCGCCGTATGACCGTTTGTCAGAAGCTCATTGGACATGTAGGAAAGAATGTTGAACAGCATGGCGTCCTTGACATTCCGGCTCGCCTGCAGCAGCCCTTTTACCCCGAATGTCAGGAAACTGCTGTCCGTGATGTTGGTATGCCCGTTGAAAAATTTGGACTCCGCCCCTTTGCACATGGAGTGGAGTCCCAGACATATTTCCTGTAACAGTTCCGCCGTATACAAATGTTTTTTCTTGGCATCGTAGTATTTGTATTCCTCCTCCATCAGCTCATACAAATCTGAAAGCATGGGATAGTCTTCCGGTCTCAGTTTGGAAAAATCCATGTCATCGCGGATATCCCATTTTTCATACAGCTTCGCCAGCATAATCTCTATGGTGTCAATCTGGCTGTCCGTAAAGTTCTTATACGTCCTGAAAAAATCCTTCAGGAAGGAAATGTGCTGGCTGAGTTTTGAACAGCAGCGGAACGCATACGGCGCTTCGGTATCCTCCGGGCTGCCGTTTTCATCCCATGTCTTCGGTTCCAGAACGTTGATCATGTACTCCCCGCTCATCAGATCTACAAAACAGCCGCCGAGATTGTCTGTCAGGTCAATGTACTCATGTTCCGGGTCAAGGCAGATGACCTTCATGCCGGACTCCCGCAGGGATGTCAGTATCAGCTTTAACAGGTAGGACTTTCCCTGTCCGGAATTGCCGAGGATCAGGATGTTGGCATTGGTCTTGTCGTCCGCCCTCTGGTTAAAATCCACAATGACGTTGCTGCCGAACTTGTCCCTGCCGATATAGAACCCGTTCTGGTCTGTCTTTCCGGAATAGTTGAAAGGGAACAGGTTTGCCACACTGGAGGCAGGCAGCGCCCGCTCGAACTGTTCAAGAAAGACATTCCTGCCTGCCGGATGCACGCACAGAAACCCCTGCTTCTGCCTGAGCAGCAGCTTGTCCACGTTCAGCTTGGAACGGATCAGTTCGGTCAGCACCTCCGTCTGCAGCAGTTTTAATTTTTCCATATCCTGCGAGGACAGTTCCAGAAACACAGCCGTATGCAGAAGCGGCTCCCTGTTGCGGTGCATGGCAGCGATGATGTTGGTCACATCCTGCAGGTTGCTTGCGGCGGTCACAGTCTCCTGTAAATTTTCCGTGTTTCCCTGTTTCATGCGGTTTTTGTTTGCCGCGTTGCTGATGATCTTTTTTTCCTCTGCGGGTGTCACCTGTCTTGTATAGATGCGCAGCGTGACGCCGTCCTTTTCCCCCAGATGGCGCAGGATTGCCTGTTCATCCGTGGCGGTCGGGTACTCCCTGAGCGCCCACACGCTGCGGTAGGTATTGCCGCAGATGTAATGGTCCGTATAAAACTGGATCACGGACGGGGCGATCATGTCCAGATAGCCTTTCAGCTTCACCTCCCCCGGCGTCTGTTCTTCCATTTTTTTCTTTCTGTTTTTGGTTGTCATTGCTACCTCCTGTTTTCCGTAAAACTGGCATGTTATGCTTTCAGGACACAAAAAAAGTACCAAACGTTTCGTCTGATACTTCTTCCGGTCTGTTTGTATGATGTTGTTTACATGGTCTGTGTCGGCGGTTCCTGCTCCTGTATGGCCGCCAGTTCCAGATACTTGTCTAACTTTTTCTCCTCCAGCAAGGCTATCATTTCTGCAAAATCATCCAGCCTGCCATGCGAAGCATATTGGTCCAGCGCATTGTAATACGCCAGCCTGTCCTCCTTCGCAATGGATACAGGCAGGAAACCTTTTGCCATCAGCTGGTAATTCATAAGCAGTCTTGATGTCCTGCCGTTTCCGTCCAGAAAAGGATGTATCCTCACAAACTCAGCATGTGTCCACGCCGCCAGCTCGATATCGTTCCATCCCTTTTTCCCGGAAAGCTCCACATAAAAGTTTTTGATCTGTGCATACATTTCATTGCCTGCGGGCGGCGTATGGCTTGCGCCGCTGATCACCACCTCTTCCCTGCGGTAGATGCCGCCGGTAAGGATATTCTCCATAAGCAGGGCATGGATATCCTTTACAATGTTTTCCTCCAGTGCGAACCCTTTACCGATGCACTCTTTCACATACCGGTATGTCTTATTGTGGTTTACCACTTCATAAATCTCCCGGAGGGATTTCCCGCCGATTGCAATCCCGTCTTCCAGCACCACCTTTGTTTCCATCAGGGTCAGTGTATTTCCTTCAATGGCTGTTGAATGGTGGGTATACTCCACCTCGAATGCATTCTCCAATGATATCCTTGTCGCTTCCGGAATGCTGTCCTTTACTGCTTCATACCGCTTCTTTTTTTCCAATAATCCTGATATATCCAAAACTGCACCTCATTCCCAAAATAGTTTACAACCATTATATCTGTGTTCCGGCAAACCCGCAACCGAAACATCCGTACCGCGTCAGTCATTTAAAATGATCCAACGCTCCCCGTCAAACTCCTCGAACCGCTCGGTGGTCACGTTCTGCTCGAAATACACCGCCAGTATCCTGCGGATGTCCTCCTCGTCCGCGCGCTTTGCCTTGAATCCCTGTTCCACTAACATCTTTTCTATGCGGTTTAAATAGGAAAATGTCTCGCTTTCCTTCTGCTTTCCAAGCCGCAGGATCAGCAGGAATTCCCTTGCGGTCGCCATCTGCACCTGCATCCGGTCAAGATGCCCCGCATCCAGTTCAAGGAGTTTTCGCACCACGGGGTTTTCTTCCTCCTGCGCCCGTTTCTTTAAATACCTTTTATTGTCCTCGAAGTTCTCCCGCGAATTTAAACACATCATCTCGATCTCCGTGATGCCCTTCAGCACAGTCATCAGTCCGTAAATCCGCGCGGAAAGGCTTTCCTCCGACAGTACGGACAGATTGCTCGGCTGGATTAAAAAAAGCACCAGCTCCTCGTTCCTGCCGGTTCGGATGCTGTAATCTGTCAGCTCCTTTATGCCCATCAGTTCTCCTGTGGACTGTTCTTTTTTCTTACTCATCCGGTGTATACCTCCATTCAAAATACTGCTGTGTCGTCAGAAAATAGGCGCAGGCATAACGGATAAAATCCATGATCGTCGTATCCTCCACCTGTATCGTCAGAAAGGCATATGCCCCTGCGATGACTGCCGGGAACCAGATGCCCGCATAGGCAAACGCAAACACAGAGAATAAAATAATTGTCCCCGTGACGGCAAGGTCTTTTAGCTCCCACAGCCACATAGTTGCCTTCGATTTTAAGTTATCCGGATAGATATACATCCTTTTCCTCCTCCCCTGTTGATAAAAAATAGGCAATGCCGCACAGGATAAAATCCACGCATGGCACCGCCACACTATTGCCGAGCGCCTTGTATCTGGCGCTGTCACTGGCTCCCGGTATGTCCGTCCAGTAATCCGGAAACCCCATCAGCCGTTCGCATTCCAACGGCACCAGTTTCCGCACAAGGCGGTTTTTCTCCACAATGCACTTGTCCTGCCCCACATACTGGCTGTTAATCCCTTTCCGATCATCGGCACACAGCGCGCCCACTACTTTCTGGTAAGGCTCTGTAAGCTCTCCCGTACATGCCACGCAGTGCTGGTCTGTCGCTGTCAGCGTATAGCTGATTCCCTGCTGGTATCCGCACCCGTTCCCGCCGTTTTTGTCCTCCCTGTTGATGATGTTGCCCACAATGCAGTATGGTTCCCCATTTACGGCAAGGGGTGTATTGTTGCCGCCCGTGCCGAGAGCGGATGTGATGGTCTGTGCCACCTGTACGGGTCCGGTATAGCGTGTGTCCGGTCCATGATTGTCAAACAGGATGGGCTGGTTGTTTCCTGCTATTCCTGTAGCTGTCGTGATTGTCGGACAGTACCCGGCGCCGGTTTCTGCACCGCCCTGTCCTGTTGCCATGACAATGGGCGGCATGGAACCTCCCTCTGCCGAAAGCGTCCCCGTTCTTTCCTCATATACATCCATGCGTTCGCCACCCTGATCCATCAGTCCGATGGCTCCGGCAGCCCTGCCTGCAGGCGCAGCGCCCTGTCCAGAATTTCCGGCAGTTTTTTCCCTCTGTTTCCTGACCGCCTGATAATGCCGCCACACGCTTTCGGACTCAAATAATATTTCTCCGGCACTGTGGCCTCCAAAATCTGCGACAAGGAAGATTCTGCGGCGTCTCTGGGGGACTCCCCAAAATTGAGCGTCCAGTACCCGCCAAGCGACAGAGAATCCTTCTCCCATAATAATCCCGGCAGGAGTCCATGCCCCGCCCGGCGGTCGAGGTAAAGATACGGACTCCTCCGGTATACGGCAGACTTCCTCAAGGACGGTGTGGAAATCCGCTCCTTTTGGTTCCCCGCTGGAGAAGGCTCCCGGCACATTTTCCCAGACCATATACCGAGGTCGAACAAGCTGATCTGCCCTTCTTCCACTTCCCATCCTCCTTTCCTCCTGCCTGCGCATTTCCTTGCCCAGCCGCACCTGTTCCAGAAATAAGCCGGAGCGTTCCCCGTCAAGCCCTTCCCTGCGTCCTGCCACGGACAGGTCCTGACAGGGGGAACCTCCTGCAATGATATCCACCACAGGGAGGTTCTCTCCCTTTAGTTTTGTAATGTCGCCCATATGACGCATCTGCGGAAAATGATATTTTGTCACCTCCACCGGGAACCGTTCTACCTCGCTTGCCCATACCGGGCATATCCCGTTTTTTTCCGCCGCCAGCGGAAATCCGCCGATTCCGTCAAACAGGCTTCCCAATCTTATCATGATACAGCCACCGCCTTACGCTGCGGCTGCGGCTTTTGCCACAGTCCTTGACAGGTTGATTGCGCTCTGGGCGGCATAGACACCGCTCATCAGGTTTGTCTTCGTGCTGGTGTCCAGACCGAACTGCCCCGCAATCCTCGGTACTTCTGTAGAAGAAAGCATGAGTCCAAGTCCTAACAGCGGATGGTCCTTAAACACCATAAGCCCCGCCGTCAGGATGGTTGACTGCAGAAATGCCGTAACACATATGCCGATGACCTGCTTGCACCACTGGGTGAACCCGTCAATATATCCCCGCGGCACGGAAAACATGTAAAGGCTCCCTACCGCAATCTGGATCACCAGAATGCCGCCGCGCTTTAAGTTCCCGAAAAACACTTTGATCACCGCATATCCCATCATGACTGCACAGAATATCTGCAGGATGGGGTTCCCGATCCCCGGAATTGCCGCCGACAGCAGCGCGTCCTGCGCCGTCACGCCAATACCCTCCGTATTGGTAATGCCCGATATGGCGGAACCGAAAGACCCCTGCAGGGATACGCATAGGGCATAGAGTTTGACTGGTACCACCGTGAACAGGCTGACCGCCATAAATCCCTTCACATAATTGAGCGCCGTATCTCTCACGCTTCCCCTGCCTCCCTGATATTCAATGGCACACTCAAAGGCGCCTACCGCGATCCCGACCACGAAAAGCGTCCATCCCAAGTACCCGAAAAAATCGGTTACCGCCTGCACCCACGGCAGTTCAAACAGTTCCACGCCCATGTTGTTCATCATCGCAAAAAACGCGCTTAAAAACCCCACAATCTTTCCATAGATCCAGTCCACGATCTGATCCAGAACCGTGTCTGCTACAAAATCAAATATAAACATATGACACCGCCTTTCCTTTTTCCTGCTCCGGCATCAGAATGTCTGCTGCATGCCGTTTCCCGGCTGCTCCTGCACCATTTCCATATCCTGAAAAACAGACAGGTACTGTTCTATCTCTCCGGCCAGCTGCCTGTAATCATTTCCCGATGGTTTATAAACATACCATTCCATTTTCCCGTCATTATTCCATATATGGGGTATGATGCCGTCCTTAAAATTCGGGTTGCTGACCGGCTTTTTGCCCCATGCATCCGACATCCTGATTAATATGCTGTCCACAACACCCTCTTTCCGGTTGATAATGGATGCTTTGATTCCGTCATAATTGCTGCTCATTCCGGTTGTCACTATTTCAACCCTTGCACGGATGCCCTCTCCTATCGTTCCATAGCAGAGGCGCCCCACGTACTTCTGGTCTTTCAGTATGCCGCTTCCCACCATGATCTTTCTTAATTCCTGTTCAAAAAAATTCATTCACTTCCTCCTTTTGGGCACAAAAAAACTACCCGGCAATGGGTAGTTTTCAATCATTTTCTATTAAAGGTTACAGCAGCGTTGATCCGGCTTCCTCCTGCCCATTCCGTTCATATAACTGCACCCCTTTACTGATAACCGTTCTTTCCAGCGTCAGTCCTTTACTTTTTTCATAAAATCTGGATGCCGTATCTGCCAGTATGTCAACAGACCGGATATCCATCCTCGCCAGTGCAGTGTTGATTTTCTGCATGGCTTTCAATGGACGTTCACTCCCGTCAGTCAGCAGCACATAAATGTCAAAATCACTGTCTTCCTTCGGCATGCCATATGCAAAAGAACCAAACAGATATATTTTCTCCGCATCTACTACCGAACATACTGTATCTGTTATCAGTTTCAATTCCCTGCTGTCCTGCTGGTTCATCCCGGCACCCCCCCCCCTTGCTTTTATACATTTTTATTATGCACGTTTTTCTGTTAAAAGTCTATGAAGCCGTCTGATCTTACTTGAAATATGTTTATCACCATAACAAAAATATATTTGGATATTCCCCTACATTCCGAGAATCGTCCAGATATAAGTCGGCGCTGTCAGTGTAAACACAAGGCAGGCAAACAGAATCGCCGGTGCCGCCCACTCAAACTGCCCGTGCTTCCTGTAATCAAAATAGGCAGTTCCAAGTTTTCCGAAGAAAAACACCGCAAGGATTAAGTCGATTGCGGGGAACACCACCTTGTTTACCACGGTCTTGATCTGGGCTGACGCATCGTTCCACGTTCCCTCAATGGCGCTCGCCACATCCCCCGTGCCGCCTGCGCACACGGTCATGCTGAACATAAGGGAAAGTGCAAACGCCATGACCACCATTACAATCCACTTACTTTTCTTTTTCATCAATTTTTCATTCTCCTTCCGTCACTCATATTTTCTTCCCTGTTATTCCAGTTACATATCCATAGGCCTCTACTCCGCTTTCTGCGGCGCGATGTGCCAGTCATCCCATAAATCCCCCGCTATCTGTACGGAACCCGTCAGGTTCATGCTGAGCATCCCGTCTGGCGTCCAGCAGTCAAGCAGGTAAGTATAGACCTGATACCCGCCATCCGGCATCCAGATTGGTGTAAAGTGCGTCCGCCGGTTATAGGTGGAATAATGGTTGGTCTTAAATTCAAATGCCGCGTTATAACCGCTTCTTGTCCGCTCTAACAGTCTCCAGTATGTTTCGTAATAAAATTCCGGGAAATAGCTGACCGCATTCTGGGGCGGTGTCGTGGCGGATGACTGAGCGGTGGATGCCCCTGCCTCCACCGATATGTTCACACCGTAACCGCTTTTTATGGTGGATGCTGTTGCCGTGGGCGACTTCTCATCGGTTTTTAACGTCATGCTCCCTGAGAGCGATGCGGCGTACTGATCCAAGTCAAACTCCCACCAGCCCTCATCTTCCCAATCACCATGTTCTTCCGAACAGTCCTCCCCGCAGGATTCGGAATGGGAATCGGAATGCCATACCCAGTGTTCCTGCCACCACGGACGCCACACACTCCATACCGCTGAGGTTTTCTGCGGGTTATCCGGCACCACCGCATTCCCCGCGCTGTAGGAATCGTTCCTGTCATCGGCTACGGGATTGGGCGGTGGATTTTTATCCAAATCTACGATATTCGCCGTAATAGTGCCTTTGCTCGGACTGCCCGCGCCGCTTACGCTCACGCTGATCACGACATGCTGTTCCGTGGACGGCGTGTGCCATTTCACCCATACAAGCTGTTGTCCGCCCTCCGGATAATACACATTTCTTACCGTATAACTCGTCCCAAGAATGGAAAACGTCACGCTGACGGGATGGTCCGGATCGCTCTGCCCTCCGCTTACGGTTACCGCCGTCACCACATCCGTATCCACCCGATACTCATAGTCCGCTGCAATGACTTCAGGCGTGATGATTTCATTAAACCTTACGATTCCAAGCCCTAGCGAACTGATAATCTCCTCGTCCGATACCTTCTGCGTTCTGGCGCCTCCCCATGCAGGGAATCCTAAGTCCGAAGTTTCCAGAAACATAGCGAGCGGCAGGTTTTTATGGGATAAGGACGGCATCTTTTTTCGCAGCATGCCGCCCCTGATCTGGTTATACTTTGCCGCCTCCGTAGCTGTAAAGGCTGTACGCACTCCTTCAAATGTCACATAGGCTATTGGCTCTATCAGCAGCTTATATTCCCCGTTTGTCAGTGTTTTGAAATCCATTCCAACGTATCCGGCAATCGCTTTTATGACCTGCTCATCGGTAAAATATCTTTTGATTGCCTCCAGATTGGCATTACCGCTGGATGTACTGATAATCTGCGGCAGGGACTGCGATGGATTATAAAACGTATATCCGCCTACTCTTGCCGAAAGACCAGTTCCATTGCGATACTGTGTTTTACATATTTTTCCGAAATGGACTTTGATATCGGTCGGATTCTTATTCGTCAGGTCAATGGATGGTGAAACCGCCCCTCCATCCGATGCCCTTACCACAGTTACCCTTACCCCTTCATCACGGTTGCTCCAGTAATTCGTATTGGTTCCGCTGCCCAAACCGCCTCCCCCGTTGTCTATGTTTCCTTCCCCGGCTGCATAGACCGGCATCGGCAGAATCAGCGAAAACAGAACAAAGAAAAGCAGAAAACTTTTTCTCAAATATGCCATCTTTCCTCCTCTAAAGATACGAAAAGCACAGCTTTTACACTGTGCTTCCCGCATTCTCACCCTTTTTCTTATTCCATAATTCCTATTTTATTTCCGTTTTCATACATATCCCCCGCATAAGTACCCGAACCTGCACCCTCATCGGACAGCCATCCGAACCCTTCCACATATACCATTCCGTCCTTTGTATCTCCCGTCTTGGGCGTCTGGTCGTTCCCAGACGGCTTTTTCTCCGTTTCCTCCGGCGTTCCATCCGCAGACGGTTCTGCCTTTTCCTCTGTATCGCCCCCTTCCGGTGCTGCGGGCGGTCCGTCCGGTTTTTCCTTCTCTGTCTTCTCCGGCTCCGACTGGAGTTCCTGCTCCTTATCACCGGCGGTATGGATGCTGGTGTCAATCTCCGTCACGAGGCTTTCTTCTGTGCCTGTTTTTTCTGTATCCGCCGCTTTTTCTGCCTGTATGTCCTCCGGTTTCCCAATATCGACGGTTATCTCCATCTCATTGGCATCCTTCTCCACGATCTGAGCCTCCTGTACCGGCTCGCGGTACAACACCCTGCTGATCCCGAAAACCAGTCCGACGCACACAACTGCAAGTCCTGCTGTTACCAGCCATTTCTTTGTTTTATCCTTCATGGCAATCCCTCCTGTATGTCATTTTCTCTTAAAACTCATTCCCTGTTATCAAGTCACACCTTATCATATAAAAGTATAGAAGTCTATCAAAATGTCATAACTCTTACGCTGTCTGTAACATCCTGCTAAAACTTCTCTTTATAGGCTGCCCTTGCCTTTAAGCCGATTGTCATATTTGACACTATCTTTCCCGCAAAGCGGACCGGCACTTCCAGCGTAATGGATGCATCCGCATAGTAGGTCCCGCCAGGGGATGCAAGCGCCGTATTGGGGATGTCTACTGAAAGCCCGCTGATCCGGTACTCCCGCTCCCCGCCATTATTGATCCGCACATACCCCTCCCCGTCCTCTTCCAGACCGAGCAGGAAACACATCCTCCCATAGATGTCCCCATAATCCACCGCCGCTGCAAAGCCTTCCCCGTCCGGCTCATATCCCGCGGCATATCCCTCACGGACACTGTGGTAGACTTCATTATAATTATCATTCACCGTGGAGACCACTGCGGACTCCATTGCATCCTTCACACCGGCCGCTGTAATGACGAGCCGCATATATTCGCTGACACCGAGGATAATCAACAGCATTCCGATGGTTGCTGCCACGGCAAGTGGAACCATGCTCCCTGTCTGGTCCCTAAGCAGCATTCCTGCTTTCTTCCAATATTTCCTCACTTCCAGTACACCTCGCTTTTCCCGGATGCCCTCGCCCGTAAGGTGATGGGAAACGAGCCGAATCTGCCGAACAGTCCCAGATCCTTCTGCATGACCAATGTGACGGTTACTTCCTCATTTAGCTGGATATTGCCGCCTGCAGACCAGTACACATCCGGGTGTATCCCTGTTTTTTCTTCCAATGCACTCTGCCGCCCGGCTGTCTCGCTCCCAATCCGTCCGCTGATCTCCGCCTCCCTGACCAGTTCATCCGCAAAGTTGTCAAGCTGTATCTTTGTGATAAAAATAGGGAACAGCCGCACGCCGAGGGCAATCACCAGCATTACACAGAACACAATCACTGCGGCATCGATATAGCCTTCTCCCCTTTTATCCCTAAAAATTTTCCTGATAGGTTCCATTCTCCCTCCTTCCGGTCTGCCGCTGCCATCTTCGGCATTCCGGCATAATTCCGTTTCATTCCATGCTTATCTTTCTAAAACAGCGTACCCATTGATTTGATGATCTCATAACCGATGATGGCAAAATAGGTCGCCAGAAAGCAGACCAGCATGGCAAAGGAAAACACCCTGATCTTGGGCGGTATCTTCGCCGCTTTCGCTTTCAGCCTCTGCAGCTCCGCCTGCTTGAAATCATGCGTCAGCATCTGGAAATACACTGCGCCGTCATCACCCCGCATGACCCCGATCAGTCCCCTGACCACATCCGATAACTGCGGCGAATTTAGCCGCGCCTCAAACCTTGTAAGCGCCGCCTCATAACTGCCGGAGCGCATGTCCGCGCATACAATGTCCAGTTCCTTCCTAAACATCTCGCCTGCATTTTCCTTTTAATGCTCCAGCATGGACAGCACATCCCTGCTGTTTTTCAGCTCCTGCGTAATGGTGGATGCAAACCTGTACAGTTCCCCCTCGATCTGCTCCCGTTTCTCACGCAGCATTTCCTCCGCCTTTCTTGTTTCCCTGCAGTAAACCATAACGCCTAAAAGCACCAGCAGGATGGCAAGGAGCGGGAACACATACAGCGCGGGGATGACCAGCATGAAAATACTCCCCGCTTTTAAACAGGCATACGCCGTATAAACCTCCGGCGTCATCCCAAGCCCGGATGCCCGCAGGACATTGTCCAGCCGGCTCCTTTTATAATCGTTAAGCCGGATAAAGGCTGCCAGCTTTGCCGCGCCATCCATATACAGGGCGTCCAGTGTCTTCGACAGCTTTTTATCCTCCCTCGCCGTATCCATCATTACCTTACTGGTCCGCAGGGTCGGCAGGCGCAGAAGCCCTGACAGAAGCAGGAAAAGCCCTACCCCGAACAACATAAAAACAATCACTAAAATGACTCGCATATGTCCTCCTTCCCTAAGTGCGGTACTCAATCGGCTTTGTGAGCTTCACCACATGCGCCGCCGATACAAAGATAACAATGCCCGTGATGCTAAGCATCACCTGTCCGGGTATGGTATGCATGAGGGTGTCGTACCACGACTGGTTCAAGAAATACAATAGCGGAATATTCCCCATCACAAGCACCACCATCGTGATAAATTCCTTTCTCGGCTCATATACCAGATATTCCAGTTCCGCATTCACGATCCGCATGTCGGACAGCTTTGCCACCACCGGCGTCAGGGTGGTCTTCAAGGAACGGTCATACAGGCACGCCTTTAGCGCATCCACCCACTCCTCAAACACATCATTAGAAATTTTCCCTTTTAAGCTCTCCAGCGCCTCCTCCAGATCCGGGTCGATCAGCCGGATTCTCGACACAAAATCCTGAAACACGTTCTTCACCGGCGGATTTAAATATTCAAGGTTCTCCTCCACCGAAGTCAGGATATCCTCGCTCCGCAGATATGCGGTGGTAATGATGGACAGCGCCGTTTCCAGTTCTGCCGACACATCCCGCTTAAAATGGGATGCTGTCAGTTTGATGTACCAAAAAGGCAGGAACATAAATCCTGCCGCCGCAACCGGGACAAGAAAAAAATTCCCGATCACTATGGATAAAGCGGCGCCTGCCGCAAATAAGAGCAGGGATACCGTACACAGGACGGGGAACGTGTCCTCCCTGTCCGTTGCCGCAAGGATGCCCTGCACCTCCTCCATCTCCCTGCGCAGATATGACTTCTTCTTCCGTCTTGTTTCCTCCAGTATCTCTTCCCGGATGCCCTTCGGGCCTCCCATGAGACGGCGGAAGATATTTCCGGTAAAATCATTTAGTCTGATCCGGAACAATAAAAACGTGCCTGTGATAATACCGAGGCACGCCGCGACCTGCAGTGTCAGCATGTTTCGCCGCCTCCTTCCGTAATCCTTGAAAGCACATCTTTTGGCATGCCGTTTTCGAGGAACCGTTTCTTTAATCCCTCAGAAATGCCGCATACCTTTTTATGCGCTCCTTTGATGATATAGCTGTCCCCCTCCATGCGGTTTTCCGTAATCTCATAGCGGAACAGGGGATTGAACTTCCGTTCCCCCTCTTTTGTAATCTCACACTCCATGATCTCCATCAGCCTTCTTTTCTTGTTTTCCAGCTGTTTGGCAAACACAATGATGGGAAATGCCTCCGTCACCAGATCCATCAGCACCTCGTCATCCATGTCATACTTTCTCTTGCACAGCGTCCGCATCCTGCTGTATGTGGATTCACAGCTGTTACTGTGGATGGTTGTCAGCACCGTATGCCCCGTCCTCGCAGATTCCTGCGCAGTATAGGCTTCCGAGCTTCTCATCTCGCCAACGCAGATGATCTCCGGGTTAAAACGCAGCGCCATATCCAACAGCATGTCCTGATCGATATTCTGCTTTTCATTCTCGCTGAACCGTGTCAGGGTATGGACCACGCTGTTTGTGACCTTTCCGTCCTGTTCCCGTACAAGCGCCAGCTCACGGCTGCCGTTTTCGATGGTAAAAATACGTTTATTGTCAGGAATGGTTGTCAGCAGCCATCCCGCCAGCGTGGTTTTGCCGGAACTGGTCGCCCCCGCCACGCAGATGCTGATGCCGTACCGCAGGCACTCCGCAAGAAAATCCAGCATCTCCCCGGTAGCGGTGCCGCCAGACACAAAATCCTCCTTCTTCATGCTCTGCGGGTTTACGATACGGATGGATGCCGCGATGCCCACATCCTCATCCACGAGCGGCGTTTTTAATACCGCGATACGGATGTTCTTGCTCAGATGCCCCAACACCGCAGGGGACGCATTGTCCAACACCATGCCGGACACATGAAGCATGCGCCTTATCACGTTGATGGCATGTTCGGGAGATTCAAAATGCTCTGTGAGCTTCTCACATCTCCCATCGCTGTACTGCACCTCGATATCCCTCCACGAATTGATATCTATTTCCTCGATCCCGGTTCCGAAAATATACTTTGTCAGGAAGGAAAACTCCGCCATCTCCGTGTACAGGTCGTCGATGAGCTGCTCCTGCGTCTTCCCTTTTACCTGAATACGGTAATCGCAAATATATTTTGTGATATACCGCTTGACCTGCTGTTTTACTTCCTCGCCGCCCTCTTCCACCATAAGGGTGGAATACTTACTGGAGATATACTCCTGTACTTCCTTTAGCACATCCGGGAACGCCCTGCCCTTTTCCTCCGGGGAGAAAAAGAGATTCTGGTTATTTTTCATA
>ERZ777011.2203-NODE-2203-length-16536-cov-54.814696_pt1 | contig 16536 bp, 14 predicted proteins | sample MGYA00374964_ERZ777011 | MGnify/ENA primary metagenome ERZ777011 (study PRJEB29310, sample SAMD00008975) | mouse gut metagenome | study: EMG produced TPA metagenomics assembly of the Metagenome analysis of fecal microbiota from mouse which was promoted...
TGTTTTTCAGCAGATTATCAAAAAAGAGGCTGCGCCTATTTTGACACAGCCCCATTAAATAGTTTCTTCTATTAGTCGCCCATTGTGCGGAGGAGTTCGTCGTTGTCGGAGGTGCGCTCCATGCGGTCTTTGATGAATTCCATTGCTTCAATCGAATTGCGATCGCTGAGGAAGCGGCGCAGAATCCACATGCGGTTGAGGGTCTCGTTGCGAAGCAGGAGGTCGTCACGGCGTGTGCTTGATGCCATGATGTCAACAGCCGGGAATATACGTTTATTGGAGAGCTTGCGGTCAAGCTGGAGTTCCATGTTGCCGGTTCCTTTGAATTCTTCAAAGATAACTTCGTCCATTTTGGAGCTTGTCTCGGTAAGGGCAGTTGCGATGATGGTGAGCGAACCGCCATTTTCGATGTTACGTGCAGCTCCGAAGAAACGTTTAGGCTTTTGAAGTGCGTTTGCATCAACACCACCTGAAAGAATCTTACCGGAAGCGGGAGCGCATGTGTTGTAGGCACGTGCGAGACGGGTGATGGAGTCGAGAAGAATCACTACGTCATGTCCACATTCCACCATTCGTTTAGCCTTTTCAAGCACGATGGATGCTATCTTCACATGTCGTTCTGCCGGTTCGTCGAATGTCGAAGCGATCACTTCGGCATTTACACTTCGGCTCATGTCGGTTACTTCCTCCGGACGCTCGTCGATGAGGAGAATCATAATATAGGTCTCGGGATGATTCTCGGCGATGGCATTGGCGATATCCTTTAGGAGGATTGTCTTACCGGTTTTAGGAGGTGCCACAATAAGTCCGCGCTGACCTTTGCCTATAGGGGAGAACATATCAACCACACGGGTGGAAATGTTGCTGCTTCTGCCTGAAGTCAAATCAAATTTTTCATCAGGGAAAAGCGGGGTGAGGTGTTCGAATGCCACACGGTCACGGATATATTCGGGTGAACGTCCGTTGACACTCTTGACTGATGTCAGAGGGAAATACTTCTCACCTTCGCGCGGGGGACGTATGGCTGCGTCCACGACATCACCTGTCTTAAGTCCGTATTGTTTGATCTGCTGTTGCGATACAAGCACATCATCGGGCGATGTCAGGTAATTGTAATCGCTTGAACGGAGGAAACCATGACCTTCAGGCACGATTTCAAGTACGCCTGTGGCTTCTATCAGTCCGTCGAAATTATATTGTGCAGGCTGCTGGAATTTCTGACGATCCTGTTCCTGCTGCTGGTTCTTATTGCGGTTTTTCTTGTTTTTCTTGTTATTGTTGTTCTGGGGCTGCTGCTTTTCCATTCCGGGTTCGCCAAGCACTATGGGTGCAGCCTGAGCTGCAGCTTGGGCAGCCTGTGCAGCCTGTTCTTTTTCCTGCTGGCTTCGTGGAGCGAATGTCCTACCACCGGCACGAGGAAAGAATGAACCGAATGAAGTGTCTTTAGGATTGCGGATGAATACACCATGCTGACGGGGAGCGTTGTTCTCATTGTTATTTTGCGCCTCAGCATTGCCGCCATCGTTATTGTCGTTAACACGGTCAGGATTATTGTTGTCAGCCGTTGCTGCCGACTGTGACTCTTGCGTCTCAGATTGATTAGCCTCAGGCAAAAGAAGCGGTTCGTCAGAGGTCGTGTCAGAGATTACCGGTTGCTCGTCGGCGATATCTTGTTGAGGTTTGTCCTCCTTGTTTTGCTGACGGGCAGGACGTCCGCGCTTGCGCTTGGGCTGTGATTCCGGATCCTGAGGTATGGCTTCTTCCTGTTGCTCAGGTTCTGGAATATTATTTTCAGAAACAGGCTGATCTGACGGCTCGTTGGTTTCGACAGTCATCTCTTCAGTCTCCTGTGTCAATTCATTTTCAGTTGTATTATCTGCCGTTTTAGGTTTTCTGCCGCGGCGTTTGGGCTGTGCGTTTTCAGCATTTGCAGCCTGTGCCGTATTTTCGGCAGGTTCGGCAGGTTTATTCTGAGTCTGACGTTGTGCTTTGTTTTCTTTACCGCTCTCTTTTCCGTCTTTTTTATTTCGACGAAGCTTGCCGTTTGAGGCGTTGGATGCAGATGCCGATGCGACATCGACAGCTTGTTTATCGAGAATCTGGTAGACCAAAGTCTCTTTATCGTCAGTGTTGATTTTCTTTATACCGATTGATTCTGCGACTTCACGAAGTCTTGAATCATCCATTTCGTATAATTCCGATAGATTGTACATATAATAATGTAGTGGACTAAATATTGAGAGTTTTTCTTTTTACAAGTTGAATTTGTGACTTTGTATATAAAGCCTGATATAATCAGCGAAGGAAGTCACATATTAGTAATTTGTGCTGTTAAGCAAAGAGTAACGTGGAAAAACAGGCTATCAATCAACCCTGGGATGAATTTTGCTTTAATATAGAGGTTGGCGTGCGAAACCACGTACTCACCGTGACAGGCATAGGGACACCTGTATTTTCAATGAAATTTGATTGTTGGAATTTGCCTTTTATCCAAATCTTGTCCGAATTTCAAACCGATAATTGTAATCAAACTATTTTGGACGTAGCTTTGGAAAGCGATGCAAAGTTACAATCAATTTTATTAAATAACAAGTTTTTCAACCCAAAAGTTTTTGCGTGTTTTATCGGAGCGTTTAACATTTCATGAAAAGTTTAGATGTGTACTGTATGTATTATTGCGGAAAATTGCCTAAATTTGCAGCGTAAAAATTATTTGTAAAAATAAAATAGCTCTTTATAGTCATGATAAATCGAGTTTTGATAAGAATCAAGGTCGTGCAGTTGCTCTACTCATATCTTCTTACCCAGTGTGAATTTAAGATAGAGCCTCCCGTAGAGAATCCCTCGCGAGATAAAAAGTATGGTCATGACTTATATGAAGATTTGCTCATGATGGTGCTTGAGATGTCGGGTTACGACGTGACAGGCGGTCGCCATGCATCCCCCTTGCGTGGCATTGCTCTTAATAAGCATATCAACAATAATCTTCTCGCACGTTCCCTTAACAGCATTGATGAAGTCCGCACAATTGTGTTGAAAAACCGTTCGAACGTGACACAGTTCGACTCGGTAATCCCTGCCATTTACGATGCCATCCCTTCACTTCCGGCTTACAAATCGTATATCCGTCTTAAAAAGGTGGAACTAAAGGATGACGTGGAACTGTGGACTTCCATTATTAATAATCTCATAGCGAAGAATCCTGAATTTATAGCCGCCGCACGTAAGAATCCCGAATTTACTGTTGCCGGTTTTACAAGAGGTATAAATTCACTGCTCTACACATTGAGCGATTACAAGGATAACCGTACATTGTTTAATCATGCCCGTCATGCGCTTGATTATTCTCTTGACAAAGCATACGAGCTTTATTACAGTCTCTTGCTTCTCGCTGTTGAGATAACCCGTATGCAGGATTTGCGTTTGGACGCTGCTAAACATAAACTTCTCCCCACTGACGAGGATCTTCATCCTAACATGCGTTTCGTGGAAAACAAGTTTGTGAAAGCATTGTCTGAAAATCCGGATTTCGTCGAATTTGTCGATAAGAAAAAGCTTTCATGGGACGTGGACGACGCTTTGCTGCGCGGATTGCTTGACAAAATACTTCAGAGCGACACATACCAAGAGTATATGGCTGCTGAAGGTGAGCCTTCGTTTGAGGCAGACAGCGAACTGTGGAGAGTGATATTTAAAAACATTATTCTCCCCGGCGACGATCTTGCCGAAGCTCTTGAGTCGAAATCGGTTTATTGGAATGATGACCTTCATGTGATGGGTACATTCGTGTTAAAGACCATCCGTAAGTATTGCCAAAGCAAAGAAGATGGGGCAGATGTCAAACTGCTTCCGCAATACAAGGATGATGAGGACCGCCAGTTTGGACCCACGCTATTTGAAACAGCCGTCAAAAACTATGACCAGTACAGAGAATTGATTGACAGTTTCGTTAATCAGCATCGCTGGGATGCCGACCGCCTCGCATTCATGGATACAGTCATAATGGTGGCTGCCATCACCGAGCTTCTAACTTATCCCGCAATTCCGATTGCTGTGACACTTAATGAGTACATAGAGATAGCCAATGCCTATAGCACCCCTAAGAGCGGAGCTTTTATAAATGGTATTCTCTACTCGGTAATCAACAAACTTAAAGCTGACGGTGTTCTTTTCAAAAGCTGAGCACTGTAGGCTATAATCAGGAATACAAACTCAAAACTAAATATTTTTAATATGCTTAACTCCATTTTACTACAAGCAGAAGGTGCTGCATGGACTAACATTGTAATGTTTGTTGCCCTTATCGCTATTTTCTATCTTTTCATGATCCGTCCTCAGCAGAAACGCCAGAAAGAGATTCGTAAATTCCGTGAAGGTCTCAGCGCAGGTGACGATGTGGTTACTGCCGGCGGTATATATGGTAAGATTCGTACTGTAGGCGAGACTACTTTCACTATCGAGATCGCCAAGGATGTGCGCATCACTGTAGACAAGGGTTCTGTTTATCCTTCAGCTAAACAGGCAACTGAGGACGCTAACCAGAAATAAATAAACAGCCTCACCGCTGTCTCGCAGAGGTGAATGTTTGATTGAACACTACAAACCTATCGTCATGAACGAGAAAGTACGCGACATACATAATAAAGTTCAGACCGCACTCCATTCGAGTCGCGGAAAGGATGTGTTGCTCTACCTTCTGTTCGTGGCGGTGGCTTTTGTGTTTTGGGTCTTTCTGTCGCTTGATACTGAAGTGCAGAGAGACTTTGATGTGCCTTTTGAGGTACAGGATGTACCTGATAGCGTGACCATAATCGGTCAGATTCCGGCAGAGATCGGTGTGAGCGTCAAGGGTAAGGATTCCCAACTCCTAAGATACATGTGGGGCAAAATATCATCTGTTAAATTCAAATGGGAAGAGAATATAACTGAGAACACATTCCTTTTGCCACACGCTAAAATAGAAGCCCGGTTACGTGATTATTTTGGCACCGGCATACAGGTTATGTCTTATCGTCCCGATTCTGTCAGGGTGGCATATACAACTATGCCGGGCACTAAGGTGAAACTCAACGTGCAGGCTGATATCCATCCGAATCTCCAATATATTATCTCCGGACCTATAAAGGCTGATGTGGATTCCGTCACGCTTTACTCGGCGACAGATTTACCTCACACTTTGAAATTTGTTTCCACCGAACCTATTGTGAAATCCGACCTCAGGGACACTATGCGCTACGAGGTGAAGGTGAAACCTATTGCAGGTGTGCGTATCGTTCCTGACAAGGTGGTGGTGACAGTGCCTGTCGAGCCGCTTATCTCCCGTAAACGCACCATAAAATTGGATGTCATGCATCGTCCGGATGACAAGGGGTTGATTACCTTCCCGTCGAAGGTGGAAATCTCATATCTCGTTCCCATGAGTGCGTATAATGACGATTATCCGGTGAAAGCATACGTTGATTACAATGATATAAAGCCAATGCGCAAGAAATTGCCTGTGTCATTGTCTGTCATTCCTGACGTGTACCATAATTTGTCATTTGCTCCCGACAGCGTTGAGTATATAATAGAAAACAAGTAAACAGCGTCTATAAATTATGCTCATTGCTATATCAGGTGGAATAGGTAGCGGAAAAAGCGTTGTAAGCCGAATGGTCACAGTGTTGGGCTTTGATGTGTATGATTGCGACAGTCGTGCCAAAGCCTTGATGGATACCGACCCGTATATAAAGGAACGGATTCGTAAAGAGATTCATCCGGAATGTATCCTGACTGACAACGGTATTAACCGGAAGCGTCTTGCCGATATAGTTTTCAATGATGCCGCCGCCCTTGATCGTCTGAATCAGATAGTACATTCAGCTGTCCGTGACGATATAAGGAAGTGGGAGGGTGCGTCCGATAATGGTATAAAATTCGTGGAAACGGCAATACTGTACCAGAGTGGTTTGGATAAGATGGTGGATATGGTATGGGAAATAGACGCTCCGCTTGATTTGCGTATAGAACGTGTGATGAAACGCAATTCCATTACTCGTGAAGAGGTGCTTTCACGTATTGCTTCTCAGGATGCTTTCACACCATCGGCTCTCCATCACAAGGTGAAGCAGATTATTAATGACGGTATTCTCCCTCTATTGCCTCAGATTGAAAGGGAGCTTGTTGATATTGTCCTTTAAGACTTTAACGATTTGTTATATAGACTCTTGTCATGGGTGAAGTTAAAATATCCGTTATTATTCCGGTATATAATGTTGAACCATGGCTTGAGGAATGTCTTGATTCCGTCATTTCACAGACATTTCATGACATTGAGATTATATGTGTCAACGATGCGAGTGTTGACGGTTCGCAGGCGATTCTTGACAGATATGTCGCTAAAGATTCACGCATCAGGGTAATAATAAATGAGCAAAACGAGGGTTTGATGAGTGTCCGCAAGCGGGGATATGAAGCAGCTGCGGGTGATTACCTTTTTTTCTGCGATTCCGATGATTTTTTGCCATGCAATGCTTTGGAGCGTCTTTATAATGGGGCGTTATCCTCCGGTTCGGATATAGTTGCAGGTGATTTAGCTTTGTGGCGCAAGGATGGTAAAAAGGCTATTAGGGGCCGTGGAAACATCGGTAAGCAATGGGATTCTTTTTTGTCGGCGATTCTTGACGGTACCACATGCTCGCTCTGCGGAGCGTTGTTTCATAAATCTCTTTTTAAAAATGTTTCGTATGAGACATTCATGCGCTGTAATTATTCCGAAGATCGTATTCTTCTGATTCAAATACTGCTTAAAAAGCATCCTTCGGTGCTGTCGGTTGGTGATGTTACCTATTATTATAGGATTAATTATAGCTCGCTGACACGTGTGAATTTCTCTGTCACAGCTTTGCAGGCACAGCTTAAAGCTTTGTTTTGGTGCTATGATTATGTTAACGCAAATGATTCGGGTGGTGATTTCGCCTGTAAAAATGACCGGTTTATCATGCGTTATTTAAGCTACTATATAGAATGTGGATATTCAGCCGAAGAGATCAAGGGATTTAATGCTCATACTCTTAGGATGATGGAAGGGAAGGAGTTAATGCGTGTCCTTGGGTGCAGATTAGGCGTGCATACCTACTTGTGCGTTAAATCTGAATTATACCGCAGACTGACACATTCATCCCGTAGAGTGATCAGAAAAATTCAAGGTAAGGATTAGGATAGTTATTAAGCCATGAAAATTCTTGTAGTCTCCAACATGTATCCCTCTGACAAAGATCCGGTGTATGGTACTTTTGTCAGAAGTTTTGTGGAAGGAGTTATCGATAGGAATATCGGCGGGAAATGTGAGCTTGTAGCTATACGTGGAAAACGATTCGGTGTGACAGCTAAAATATTGGCATATATTGAATTTTATTCTAAGCTTACATGGCAATTACTATTCAATGAATATGATTTGGTGTATGTTCACACAGTAACTTTCCCGATTTTGCCTATACGTTTTGTGTCGCTGTTTCGGAGACTTCCATTGGTGTTTAACGTTCATGGCGACGACGTGCTTCCCGGCACACGTTTGAAGAAATGGCTGAAAAATCAGGCTGCTAAAATTTTACCTAAGGCTAAATTGGTTGTAGCGCCATCAGCGTATTTTAGAAATGTGGTGCTCCGGGAATTTCCGGGGGTAAGGAGGGAGAATGTTTTTGTCTCTCCGTCAGGCGGTGTGGATGAATGTTTTTTCGTGGGAAAACGGGATGATTTTTCTGACAATCGTCCTTTTGTGTCGGGCTTTGTTTCACGTATTGATCAAGGAAAAGGATGGGATTTGTTTGTGAAAGCAGTTTCGAAGTTAAGGGAAGAAGGTGTCGATTGCCGTGGTGTTATGGTTGGGCGAGGGGCTGAATCCGATAAATTGCAATCCCTGATTCGGGAATTGGGAATGGAGAGCCACATATCTTATTTGGGGGCGGTGGAGCATGAACGTTTGCCTGAAATATATGGCTCATTTGATCTGTTGATATTCCCGACAGAACGAGAGGCTGAAAGTCTCGGACTGGTGGGGCTTGAAGCTATGGCTGCAGGAGTGCCGGTAATAGCAGGAAATATCGGCGGACCTTCAAGTTATGTCAGAGATGGGGAAAATGGCTATCTTTTCACCCCGGGAGATTATAAAGAACTGGTATCGAAAGTTAACGCATATCTCGCACTTGACAACGGCTCAAAGAAGTCCATCTCCTCAGCCGCTTACCAAACAGCCTGTTCCTATCAAAAAAGCAAAGTAAACGACCAGCTCTACGATAAGCTTTTGGCGATAACCTCGGGAAACGAATAGCGATATTCGATTTCGGATATTGCCATGGGCTTGTTGCAAAAAGAGATTTTGTATAATTGTAATGGGTAATATAATAACCTTAGAGTTATGTCGTTTATATTATAATAATGGTATTAGAAAATAAGAGGACTATCATCACATTATGAATATAAAATTACTCGTTTCAACAATTATTGTCGGGGCTGTTATGGCTTCGTGTGGGTCATCCAAGACGGTATTACCATATTTCACTGATATTTCAACTGTTAAAGAAGGGACGCTGCCGGTTGACAATTACCTGCCGAAATTGCAGCCTGACGATGAACTGTTCATATCTGTGACTTCAAATGAGCCTGAGGTTACTGCCGTATATAATTTGCCGGTAAACAATCCGGCAACAAAAAATATTCTCGGGCAGTATGTGTCACCTTCTGCTCAGACATACATTGTGGATAGCAAAGGTGATATTAATTTCCCTGAATTAGGTAAACTGCATGTGGCAGGTATGGATGTGGAACAATTGCAAGCTGATCTGACTGCCAAGATTTCTCAGGATGTCACTGACCCGTTGGTGCGTGTGGAGCTTGTGAATTTCAATGTGAATGTGGCGGGAGAAGTGGCTCGACCGGGGCAAGTGTCGGTTAAACGCAATCGTTTTACAATTCTTGACGCTCTCTCAGCCGCCGGTGACCTGACTCCATACGGAGAAAGGTCAAATGTGCTGATTATAAGGGAAGAAAACGGTGAGAGAAAATATGCGCATGTCAATTTAAACTCCTCAGATTTGCTTACGTCGCCATATTATTATGTAAGGCAGAACGATTACATATATGTCGAGCCTAACAATGTGCGCCAGTCAAATTCCAAGTATAATCAGGATAATGCTTTCAAGCTTTCAGTAGTTTCCACTGTGGTAAGTGCGGCATCGGTGATTGCATCTCTTGTAATCGCTTTAACAGTTAAGTAAGATGGCAATAAAAAATTCATCAGATTATATAGATGTGAGGGCGTTGTTGCGCACCTATATTTTAAAATGGTACTATTTTGTCATATCGGTAGTGGTATGTTGCCTGTTGGGAATAGTGTATTGCCGTATCAACCCGGACGAGCTTGCAGTGCGTGCTAATGTGCTTATTCAACAGGAGAACACTAATCCGATGGCAAGTTTTGGTGGCCTGGATCGGCTGTTCGGCTCTAACGGTTATGTGGATGATGAAATCTTTGTCATAAGTTCTCATTCTCTATATCGTGATGTGGCTGAAGAGTTGCAGACCAATAAGACACATTATGTGCGTGACGGTTTCTTGAAGTCGCATCTCGCATATCCCGAATTTCCCATTGACGTTACCGCTCCGGCTGTCGCCGATACCTTGCGCACAGTGGTGGTGTTTAAAGTAAAGGTAAAGAAAAACGGTATGGCAGATATTACTGCCAAAGCGAAACGCCATACTGTTGCAAAGCTTAAAAATGTGACACTCCCAGCTGTCGTGAAGACTATTTACGGAGACTTTACAGTGGAGACAACCTTAAGTTTCCCTAAGGGGGAAGAGGTTAGCAGCAAGATCCTTTTTGCCGGTTACGACCGTGCCGCAGAGGATTTAAGCCGGGATATAGAAGTCGATATTCCGAGCAGGAAAAGCAATGTCATATCACTCGCTTTTGATGTGCCTAATTCCGATTATGGCAGGGCTATACTTAATGCCGTGATGTCTAAATACAACGACAGAGGTATAGTGGAAAAGAACCAGCAGGCAGAGAAAACAGCTATATTTCTTAAAGATAGAATAGAGTTATTGGCCCACGACCTGAATATCGCAGAATCCGATATACAGAAATATAAGGAAAACAATAAAATAATAGATGTCGTTGCGGAAGCGACCTATCAGACTGAAAAGAAGGGTAGGTTAGAGGCTGAATTGCTTGAGGCTGAAACAGATATGGAAATACTTAAAATGACTCGTGATTTCCTTGAAAATTCAGCGAACGCATACGATATGATACCCTTGACTATCAACAATCAGGAGATGCAGGAGGGTATCAAAGAATACAATGAGCTTGTGCTTCGCCGTGAAAACCTGAAACGCAATGCGAAAGAGCATAATTATGCCTTGAAGCAGCTAAACAAGCAGATAGACTTGATGCGGACAAACATACTTTCGTCTGTCTCCAAGGCATACGATGGCGCCCGTATACAGTTGGCTGAATTGCGGAAGGAAAAATCTGGAGCGGATAGCAAACTCAGTAATATCCCCACTCAGGAGCGAGAGTTCCTGAACATGAAACGACAGCAAGAGGTGAAGCAGCAACTTTATCTGTTCTTGCTCCAACGTCAGGAGGAGAATGCCATGCTGTTGGCAAATTCAGTGCCTAAGGGTGTGATAATCGATGAAGCATTCACACTCACGGAGCCTCTCGGACTCTCGGCTAAGTGGATTTTAGTGATATGTTTCTTTATTGGCTTGTGCATCCCACCGGTCGGGATTTATCTATACCGATTGTTGCGTGATAAGATTGACTCCCGTGACGATGTTGAAAAAAATCTGTCGGTTCCCATACTTGGGGAGATGTGTCAGGATGGTTCCGGGCGCAGTCTTGTCGTGGCTGACAAGGATTCGTCGTCATCCAATGAATTGTTCCGCCTTCTTCGCTCAAATCTTCAGTTTATGCTTAATCATAAGGAGGATAAGGTGGTATTGCTCACATCCACACAATCGGGAGAAGGTAAGACTTTCATTGCTATAAATCTTGCTGCATCACTTTCATTGTTACAAGGCAAGAGGGTGTTGTTGGTGGGTATGGATATTCGTAAACCGCAGGTTGCGAACTATCTTGAGATACCTGATTCAGTAGGTCTAACGTCATATTTAGCCGAATCAGACATGAATTTGGATTCGATAATTCGCCCTGTGCCGGGATTTAATAATCTTGATGTGATTGTGGCAGGTCCCATACCTCCAAATCCTGCCGAACTGCTGACCTCTACAAAAGTCGAGGAGCTTTTCGCTGTGTTGCGTAACCGTTACGATTACATAATTGTCGATTCCGCTCCTGTGGGTATGGTCAGCGACACATTCACTCTTAACCGTATAGCCGATGCGGTAATTTATGTGACTCGAATTAATCACAGCAGCCTTTCCGACCTTAAATTCATAGAAAGTATATATGAAGATAAGCGACTTAAGAATATGTCGGTAGTGGTTAATGGCACGAAGGTGAAGAGAGGGTACGGATATGGCTATGGCAATGCCGTTTCCTCGCATAAATAATCGGTGGCAACCTTATGATTGAGAAGTACAAGATATATACATGCTTGCTGTCCGCATTCCTGTGGCTATCTTTGTGCTGGGGATTTGTTCAGGATGAGCTTGTGCCGGGATTGGAACATGTGCGTTCGTTCGTGTTCCTGTTTGCCGACTTTGTGTTTCTTGTGCTTGGACTATATGCGTTGCGCAGCCGGCGAGATGTGTATATAGTTATTTCATTTCTGCTGATATTGCTGTTTTCAGCTGTGCTCAATCGGCAGGGGATCGTTACCATCTTTAACGGTTCGAGAGATTTCATAGGTCTTTTATTGGCGGCTCCTGTCATAAGGATGTTATTGCTGTCGAAATACTCGGAACGATTTGAAAGGTCGTTTGACCGACAGTTGTTGGTATTTCTATCACTACAGACAGTCTGCGTTACTTGGCAATTTTTTAAATATGGTCCGGGTGATTATGTAGGCGGCAGCATGGGAGAGGGCGCTTCGGGTACTATATCCGTACTCATATATTTCATCTCATTTTATCTTATGATTAGACGGTGGGATTGCGAGTTGTCATATTTTATGAATATCAGAAAGAATTTCCTATTGGTATTCTTGCTTTATCCCACGTTTTTGAATGAGACAAAGATAAGTCTTGTCCTCTTCGTATTCTATTTTATCTTACTCGTGAAGATCGACCGGGATATAGTGCTTAAAGCGATGAAGATGTTCCCGATAATAATAGTGCTTTCTATTGCCTCCGTGACTGTGTATTCATACGTGGTTGATACCGATGCGGGAGATGTGTTCACGGAAGACAATATGTATAATTATTTCATCGGTGAGGATATTGATTATCTTATCGATGTGGCTATGAAGGTACAGGATCAGGAGATTGAAACCGACAACGTGTGGGCGGTTGACATACCCCGAATTTCAAAACTTGTGCTTGCACCTGTTATTCTTGACGATACAGGGGGTAAGATTTGGTTAGGTGCAGGAGTGGGGCAGTTTAAGGGTGCGTCGGTCATAGGTCAGACGTCATTTGCAAGGAAAAACAACTGGTTTCTTCAAGGCTCGCGCCCGCTGTTGTTTTTTATCATCGTGCAATTGGGGGTGATAGGACTTATATGGCTGCTAATTAATTTGATTACAATCGTCCAGACCGGTGACAGATTTACATTTGCATGGAACATACGCTTATACCTGTATCTATTGATTGCTATGTCGATGCTATATAATGACTCATTTCGTTTATATCCCTATTGCTTCATCCTATTTTACATAGCCATGACAGGTTTGGCTTACAGAGAGGGGAGAACGGAAGAGATGCGCAATCTGAAAGGTCAGTGATTTAGCTTAAATTTAATCAGTCCGAGTACTTGTGTCCGTTCTTTAGCGGTGAGTCCGAGATAGTAGGTTGCGACCGGCAAGGATACCAATGTCAGAATAGTTGTCACAATCAATGATGATATACCGGTCAAAAGGTAAGCTGCTACTACGGGTAATATCGCTGATACCGACATGGTTTTAACGAGCGGTATAGCTACACGTGTAATATATGATTTTATCGGTATATGGCACTGCTTATGCGCAAATGATAATCTCACTATTATAAGTATAAAGCTGAATATTATTTGAGTTAGAATCACCCACTGAGGGGAGCCGCCGTTTTTAAAGATTATATATGTCGTGGGGAGTATCGCTATCCAAATAAGACTCGTGGTAATCTGATATGCCTTTATTTTTCCGGTGGCTTGCATACCTATCCACAATGGACCGACCAAAGAATCTATGAGGGCGAAACATATCATCAGCCGAATGAATATTTCTGTGTAGGATGGAATCACAGTCAACCATAGAGAAAGTATCGTGTGAGTATTCAGCATAATGGGGAGCCCCGGGAGAAAAAGAACCAAAAATGATATTCTGGATATTCCATATATGAGATTTGAGAAGTTCTCATATTCCCCTTTGGCAAATTCTTTTATAATGTGGGGATTTGCAGCGAACTGTACATTTTTAGAGAAGGTCAACACAGCTGTCTTAACCTGATTAGTCACACCCATAGCTGCGTTTAAAACTACTCCGTAGAACATATTCAGCACTATGTTCAATCCTTGCATGTAGCAGAGGTCGGCAAAGCTTGAAAGAGTGTTCCAGCCGGTGAATGATATTATAGATCTTAATCGTTCCCTGCCACCTCTGATAGTTATTTTAACAGAAGGGAAGTTAATACGGGAGTAGACCACATAACATATCAATATTATAAGGCTTGAACAGGTCAGCAGAATCACGTATATGCGTAACTTATCACCGCCGAATATGGCTAATAGGGATACAACAGTCAGTTTCAGGACAGCTTCCGCTATTGACAGATATGCAAAAAACGACATTTTCTCGTATGCGAGAATAAGGTTTTGAAAACATGATCTGAATAGCTCTATAACTATCATCAATAGCGAGAACTGGTATACAAACAGGGCATCATCCTCACGCCCCGGTGGTATGTCAAGCAGGTGACCGATTGCAAACACACCTGCGATTTCTCCGACTACAACCAGCACTACACATATAAGAATAGTGACCACAATTCCCGAGGAGAAACATTTTTGAAGACCTTCGTCGTTTTTGATACCTATCTCGTATGCTAAAAAACGCTGTATGGCAGTTGAAACGCCATAGTTGAGAAACAGGAAAAACATCGACAGGCTTCCCACCACGCTATATACACCGAAATCCTCCACTCCGAGCTGCTGTAGCACAATACGACTGGCATACAGACTAATGCCCATAGTCAGAAACATTCTGACATACAGGAAGAATGTATTTTTCACAATCAGTCTATTGCCGCTCATAAATATAGTATGTGGACGTGATTCAGATGTTAAAAATAATTTTAGACTATTTTCTTAACTGTCGTATGACTTTTTTGTTAAGCTTTACAGGGTATTTCTTCCTAAGCTTTTCAACCCATTTTTTCTCAAGTAGTTGCTGATAATCGGAAGTGACGGGACCCCGTACATCCGCAGCCTCTTCGGGTGCATTTATTATGCGACCCATATATCCAAACCAAACATTCCATCTGCCTTTGGGTTCGGGTGACTCTCCGGAAAATGCTATATGATCCACTATCGGGTTTTCTCCACGGGCTGTTATGACTTTTTCAGCCTTTATATCTCTGCCAAAGTTTGCTCGTAAAACAGTAGTTAGAGAGTCGGGGTGGGGTTTTGTGTTGTTTAGGAATATGTCGGCTTCATTTGCCAATGAATCATTTGGGGCGTATATCACATATCCCTTATAGTGAGGTTCATCCCATTTATATGCTGATATATTTGACCGGAAGTAGTTTTCAAGCCCTGTTTTGTCTGTGACTGACTTTTCCCAGACATTGCGGTTGCTTATTTCAAATAGAAGAATGCCATCATGATATTCATTCATTATATTTTTGAATTCAGACTCTTTATCGGCGAGTTGGTCGAATATGTTATCATCGGTTAGCTGCGTATGCTCGCTGAGATATGGGAGTGCAAGGTCTTTAAAATATCCTCTAAGTTCGTTGCGGAAAGTTGAGGTAGTGTCGATTCCGGCAGCTTCCGCATCTGCCACCTTGAGTTTATATACAATGAACATTTCAAGATATTCATCAAAACTCTGCGGTTGTGCCTGTTGAAGTTTATTTTTATTGTACAAGTATTCAAATTCGCTTTGATGCACATCCTTTCCATTGATGGTCATTAAAACGGGGTCATTCTTGGAATCTGCCAATACTTGGAATATCACTGTGACAAAAAATACCACAGGGATGATATATCTTTTCATTTATATGATAATTCAATTAGAGGTATTGTTACAGGATTAACGTATTCGATTACGATTTTATTGTATGAATTAATACCTGTGATATGTGGAGCAAATATTTGTATTGTGAACTAATTATTTATATCTTTGTGGAAATTAAAAAAATGAACTGATTTAAACTTTTTATTTTTTTAGATTTGATGCTATTTTCGAGATGAATTATCAGCTCGATGAGGGAGCTTAGCGAGCTAAGTGACCGAAGAGATGCTGATAATTCAGCCGAAAAGAGCTTCAAAGATTGAAAACATGGTAATTTTCAGCCTGAGTTTAACATTTTATAAAAAGTTTAAATCAGTTCAATAAAAAGTTTAAATCAGTTCAATATGAAAATAAAAGGTTTATTTTTAGCATTATGCGCATTAGTAGCTTTATCGGTATCGGCTCAAACTCCTGCTGATGGGTTGATGAAAGCTAAAGTGATGATTGACGGATACTTTTTCTCGGAAATGCCTGAACATCTTTCTGAGAATGTTATGATGCTTTTTCTCAAGGCTCCTGATGGTGAAAGGTTTTGTGCGATTGTTCATACCGATGGTGGGGAATTGACAGCAGAGGAAAAAGCTAATGCTTTACCGGTGGAAAAAGTGGAATATGGTGCTGAGCTGCTCCGGGAATATGAGAAATTCAAGGATATGCAACCCGGAGGAAAATTCTCAAATAAGTATATGGCTCCGCTTGTTAATGTCGGTGATAAATTTCCTGCTTTCACAGCCACAGACCTTAATGGGAATGTGTGGACAAATGAAAGTGTGAAAGGGAAGGTGATGGTATTAAATATATGGTATACCGGTTGTGGTCCCTGTCGCAAGGAGATGCCTGAACTTTCCGAATGGAAAAATGAAATGCCTGAGGTTATGTTTTTCTCGTCAACCCATGAGTCTGCTGAACTTGCGGGTCCGGTGCTTGAAAAACATGGTTTCAACTGGATTCCCCTTGTTAATAATAAACAATTTCGTGATTTTCGTGGGAGTAAAGGTTTTCCAATGACTATAATTGTTGATAAAGAGGGTGTGGTTCGTGATGTTGTAAATGGCACTTCACCTGAAACAAGGGATAGATTGCTTACTATGATTCGCTCATTAAATAAATAGATTTTAGTAGATGACAAAAATTAAATTTATGCTGTTAAACACTTAATTTTCAG
>ERZ777011.2204-NODE-2204-length-16520-cov-154.894200_pt1 | contig 16520 bp, 21 predicted proteins | sample MGYA00374964_ERZ777011 | MGnify/ENA primary metagenome ERZ777011 (study PRJEB29310, sample SAMD00008975) | mouse gut metagenome | study: EMG produced TPA metagenomics assembly of the Metagenome analysis of fecal microbiota from mouse which was promoted...
ATCAGCGGATAGAGAGAACTTTTTTTTCGGTGGGGACTTTTTAGTCAGCCCCAAACCATGCGGACAAAATTATATCGAACTTACGTTAAATAAAGGAAACAACTTGGAACTTACTTCTTGTGACAGCAACATTTGCCATCACACTGTTGTCACACCGTGCTGTCACACTCTAACCTCGCACTAATCAGTCCTTTAAGTACCAAAATGTGACAGATGACAGCAAGTTTTATTTCTTATATATATGGAGAGAGGTTTTATTCTTGAGAGCATAGCGTTCATCGACTACTCTATCCGTAGGGAAAAAAGTAAAAATCAATCGCCACTCTCCTTCCCGGTAGATAAATTTACGACCGTTCGCGCCTCGAAGAATCGCCTTATGCTTTTCCTGCAAAAAGGTTTCAATACCTTGGGGCATCCCACTACCCATTGCTGCAAATTCCACTGTAACAAAGAAATGCGGTATGGATATTTCGGCGACTTTCTGAAATATATGGTCGGTTATTGTCATTTCTTAGTTTCTTTCGATACTTCCAGAAGCTTCCCATATGCATCAAATGACTTTCGCGAAGCCAATGAAATGGTTATCATCAACGACAGCATGGATGCAGCGAATGTGATTACCATTATCATCATCTGATATTTAATGGCAACGTTTGGAGTACTTCCGCCTAAAATCTGTCCAATCATTGTCCCCGGGAAAGCTACCAATCCCATTACAGCAATATTCGCAATCAACGGGCTGAATGATTTAATAATCGCCTGCCGGATAAACGGTGCCTGCGCTTCCTGTCTGGTAGCCCCGTTGCCCAATAAATATCTATATAATTGTTGTTCACGTTTCAATCCGCTATAATAAGTATTCAAGGCGATAACATTGCTCGAAAGCATATTCCCCATCAAAATACCGAATATCGGAATAAAGTATTGAGCACTGAAAATATTATCCAATTGAAGAACAATACCTATGAAATACAACCCTACCAACACGACACTGCAAAGAAAACCGACTGAAATCGGAATCAGCAAAACACTGCGTTTCAACTGGGTACGTACCAATGCGGTTTGTCCGGCTACGAATATCATAATAATCACCCAAAGGAAATTAATCCAGGGATTATTCCATAAAAAAAGATATTTCAAGTACATGCCGATGAAGAACAGTTGGATAATCATCCGTATTGTACCGATCACGGCAGGTTTCAGTAATCCTGTCTTGAATTTCCATAAATAAAAGAACGGAATGGCAAGCAGAAGCAAGCCTATGGCTAAGTTATAATATGATATGTCAATCGTTCCCACGGTATATATTCTTACTGTTTTATTCGATTTGGATTATAGTTCTATTACATAATGACACCCCGATGCAAAGTCCTTGTCGTGAGACACAGCAAGTACAGCCGCTCCTTTTTCCGCCTGTCGCCGGAAAAAAGAAAGCACTTTATCGGTTGTTCCGGAATCCAAGGCAGAAGTCGGTTCATCTATGATAATGAGAGGTTTATCAAGCATCGCAGCCACTGCAAGCATAATACGTTGCCGTTGTCCGCCCGAAACTTCATTCACTCTCTTTGTATATAATTCGTGATCCAATCCCAATTCGTCAAAGCACGCGAAAAGCCTTTCTTCCGAAAAAGGAACCGAGCGGTTCACTTTCAACTCGAACGGCAGGGCGACCATTTCCTTCACCCATTCAAACGGTAACGCTAACTCTTGCGGAATCCATGCAATCTGACGCCGGACACTATCAATAGTAGATCTATCAAGAAATATTTCCCCCACTCGAATAGTCCCTTCTTTCAATGGGACGAATCCCATCACTGCATTCAGCAACGATGTTTTTCCGCAACCGGATTGTCCTACGATACAGGCTGTTTCTCCCCGTTCCAGTTTCAGGTTAAAACCGGAGAAAAGCACTTCTGTCCCAAAAGTTATGCAGGCGTTATTGATATGTAACATTTATTTGTTCTCTTGAAATTCTCGCCAAAAGTACACAAAAAACAAGACTTTTCGGATATCGATAGGAAACAAAAGCGGGAGGTTTTGTATAAATTCGACAGAACGACATGTTTTGTCGTCATGGCTCATTATCTTTGCCGGTAGAAATCCAAAAGAAAACAGACTATGGGAAAGAAATTGGAAGGCATACAACGAATGCTGGTTATTATCAACAAATTGAAAGAAAGGCAACGTTATGTTCCGCGTGAAGAGCTGGAGGAATATGTGCGGCTTCGCATGGAAGAGCGTGACGCGACGCCTGTTGATATTCGGACCATACAACGTGATTTTAAAGATATAGAAGATTTGTTCGGTATTTGCATCCGCTTCGACAAAAAACGGAACGGCTATTATATCAATGAAGAGGACAGTCTGATTAACGAGCAATACGAACGCCTGTTGCTGAACTTCGATTTACTGAATGCTTTGGATAAAACATCCAATCTGCATACTTATGTCCTTGCCGAACATCACCGTCCGTCTGACACCGAATGCCTTCCGGCATTGATAAAGGCCATCAAATTCTCTCATCCGGTAGCATTCGATTATATATATGTACGCGAAGAAGGCAGAATGCGCAACAAGAAAGTCCTTCCCCATTATCTGAAAGAAGACCAGCAACGCTGGTATCTTCTCGCCTACGATAATAACGTGCTGAAAATATTCAACGTAGACTGTATCCGTAACCTCCGGATTTATTATGAAGAAACCTTCAAAAGAGATATGGATATTGATGTAAACGACTTATTTAAGGACAGTTATGGTATCTGGAACCAGCCGGATATTCCCATAGAAAATATTGAATTGAGTTACAGTGCACTAGATGGCAGATTCTTAAAATCTGTTCCTCTGCACCATTCGCAGACAATCATTGCAGACAACGAAACAGAATTCCGGATTACATTGCGCCTCCGTATTACCAATGATTTTGTAATGGCGTTGCTTGCACGTAGCAGCTCACTTACAGTAATCAAACCGTTACATCTTCGGGAACGCGTCCGAAAGGTGTATGAAAAAGCACTACAGAGGAATGCATGAAAATAGAACTTCAATTTCCTAAATATGAAAATAAAAAAGATATTCAGAACCGTAGGTATCTCAGCTCTTGTTGCTGTCTTTAGCTATTTTGTCTATCAAGACCAGTTGGCACAGAAAGAATTAATGAGAAGTCTTGACAGGAATGCTTCGTCCATTCATCCTGATTCCGGCAATTGTTCATACACCTCTTTTTCTTCACCGACCAACGAAGACGAATTTCTTCCGAAAACAGAAAAGAAGGAAAATGACTCCAACACTTATTACCCGAAAGATGATTTCAACGGACGTTTGGATGATTTTCTTGCCGACCCGGAAGATGAGATGACTTTTCCATCGGAAGTTTTCGATACACAAATAGATGAATGCGATGATGAACTGATAGAAAATGAGATTGATTATTAGCGAATAATTTATACGCTAAAAACAAAAAACAATGCCCTTGAAGTGTTATATTGCAAAAGATTGTCTATATTTGCAACGTTGTCACAAGTAGTTGTGCAACTTTACATACAATTAATAGATGAAAGTGTTTTGCTTTTATCCTTATTCGGGAAATCTGGTAAATTTCAAAAGGAACAGGGATAACAATAACACTCGTCACTTGTATTCCATTATGCGCTGTCATGTGCATATCCATACAAGTGTGGGGTATTGTTTATTTGTTCCTTAGGTTTACCAGAGCCTCCCGATAGATAAACAGATGACTCCACACTTTCTTTTTTATTTGAGTTAAAATAATAATATTATGATGTTAGAAAAGGGACTAAGCTATAATTTTATGGTAGAAAGAATTGCAGAGGCCAAGCAAAACCATTATTATGTAATAAAAGTTGAGAACAGAGAATGTTGGGTGAAAATGCAGCCATTTGAAATCTATCAAAATCCATCTAAAAATATTATACGGTGTGAATATAGAGGAAGAGATTCTTATGGTTCCCATATTTTTGTAGAGGATAGATTGTCGGTATTGTATGAACTGTATACAATAAATAATATCTATACATTTTATTATATAAAGGATGGTATTGATATGTTTGGAAATAAATGTGTGGTTTTAAGTGATAATTATGGACTGACTCATTTTTTATATGAAGAGTTATCACTAGAACAAAAGCACACACACACTCCCATTACATGCCAAATAATATCTATTGAAAAGACACAGAAAATCTTGTCTTTAAAGCTATGCCCTATTTCCAAACAATCTCCTTTATGGATAGATGCCGATTTACTTTTTAGGGATATTAATAAGGAAGAACTTATTAAGGAATATTTTTATAATGTCTTACATGGAATAAAAGATGGAAAAACAATTACACAATGGCACAATATTGAATTGTTAATAAAACAGCACAATAATAAATGGATTAGGCTGTATATACGTTTTTTAGATCGAAAATTAAAATATAACGTTATACGACAGGGAAACTTGGTAAAAATTCACGAGTTTTCACAGCTAATGGTTTGTCTTACAAATTGGTCTAAATCAAATTATAGATCTTGGAAGAAAATGCCTAAATCCACTAAATATGAGGGACTCTCTAAAGCAATTTTACTTTTGCAGAATGATCAACTACAGGACTTTCTGAATGAATTCATTCAAACGGTAAATGTGGAGGGAATTATGGGGGAAGCCATGAAAAAAGTAAATGTAATATTAAGTTCTATAGAAATAGATTCGTTATTATTTCAAAGTAGGACAGCTCAATATATACAGATTGGTGAACTATTCCATAAAAACAAATCAGTTATTTATCTTAAATATATAGAAGCATTTATTGGCATTTTATCTTATCGATTAAATATAGAAATATCGAAATTTCAACAATCTGTAATCGGAGAACAGACCGAGAGGTTTCAAATAGATTCTTCAATATTACTAAAAACATTAACTGTATTAGGAATGCTCATTATCTTTTTAATGGAAAAGATGGAATATGAGAAACTCTTTCAATATTATAAAGCAGCATTTCATCATTTAAAATGTATGTTCTTATCTGTACAAAAAAAAGAAACCAACCAATATATTTATTCATTATTAGAAATGATGGATGGAAATGATTTCTTCACATGGAATAATATTAAAAAGATCCATTTATCAACAATATCTGAAGAGATCCTAGAGTGTTGTCCTGAACAGGGAAATAATATGGTTGAGATTGAAGATATTGCTTTAGATAAACAACTAATGTTTCCTTCAAAAATGACAAATGAGAAGGTGCTAGCTTATTGGAATTTGTATAAAGACGGTTCGTATGTTATTTCCGAAACACCTAGTAGTCAAGAAGGGCTGTTAAAATCTGTAACTCTGTTGGAAAGTTGTAAAAATGGATTCCTGTTATTATGTTATAATAAAGGTAATATAAATAAAATTCCCATCAGAACATTACTAGAAAAGAAAAAGAAAAATTTTAAATACATTAATGGTTATCATCAACATACCCGATTGAAGGAGGTGTATACTATTAAATCAGAATGTTTTATTCTTATTTTATCTTTATATCAAAAGGAAAAATATGTAAAATTGTATTCGACGGAAAACATATCCCAGCATACATCATTAAGTTTAAAAGGAAATCAAGTCGTTGATTCTGTTGTTGACGAAACTGATTTTTATTTAATACCTAATGAAAATAAAGAAATGATTCCTCAGCGGATAGTTTATAGTTCGCCAATGCCTTTAGGCAAAAATATCACCAATATCTATTATGCAAAAGATATTTTAACATTAAAAAAGTGTGGCGCTAAAATATAAAAAATGAAATTTATATTGAAATAAAATACGATTTATGGAACAATTAGAACTAGTAAAAAAGACTTTGTTAAAGGAGTTCGCTTGTTGTAGTGATGAACTTTTCACTTTAGGAATAATGCGTACAGATAGTTTTACAGGAGAAATAGGTGAATTTATTGCTTCTAGATATTTTAATCTTAATTTAGCTAATAGATCAACAAAAGGATATGATGCAGAATGTTCTCAAGGATACAAATATCAGATCAAATCAAAAGTAATATCCAATAATGATTTTCATTATCACATATCTGGTTTGAAATGTCAGGATTTTGATTATCTTATTGTTGTATATTTCGATAAATATTATACCCCTTTAGCTATTTTAAAAATCCCATCTTGCCAAATAAATGCAGAAAAGTATCGCATTAACGCTTCTGTAGTGTTTAACTTTTCTCAAGATTTAACTCAGTTAAAATTATCGAAAAAGGAGCGATTTTCTATTAAAAAATTCGCTCAGAGTTATTTGGAACTACAAGAAACTGGTATTGTTAGAAGTCGCAGGGTCGTAGGAGACATTGGCGAATACTATGCTTGTAAACGTCTGAATTTAAAACTATGTAACAATAGGAATGAAAAAGGTTTAGATGCGATAAGTCAAAAAGATGGGTTGACTTTTGAAATAAAAACAAGACGAGTATATGATAGCGGAAGACGAATATCTGAAACTAGAAGAATAAATAATCTTATGGGTAAAAGCGCAGATTATTTAATTGTAGTAACTTTAGATCATGCCTTTGAATGTTCAGGGATGTGGATAATGCCAATGAAGAATATAATCAATCTTAAATCTGCTAATCTTAAAATTATAAATACGACTGTAGGTATAAGAAATTTAGTACCAAGTCAAGTTAGTTGGTTGGCGACTGGTGAGAAGTTTATATCCTTCAATAATATGAACTAAAAAGTCTATTTTTCAATAGGAAATAACAAGTATAATAATCTGAGCACCAATTTTCAATTAGAGAATGTAAACTCTTGTAATGTAAGTGCACTGAAGGATACAAGAGAATGTATCCAATTGTATTATAATCATTGATTTTTTTACATTTAGTTTGTTTTTTATAAGAAATAATATCATGATAACCCCAGAGGAACTTATTCAAGATTTGATAGATTTTTATGGTTATGAAGTCGATCTATATTATGCGATTGATTATATAGATATGGTCGGACAATATGCTGAAGTAGATAGTTTTTATCTTTGGTTACAAGATTTATTAATGTAGATTAGAAGTTGTGGCAATAAATAGGGTTCCCTAAATAACGTAAGTTTGATATAAATGGTTCTTCGCCATGTAAGACTTATTGAGCGTTTGCCCTGATTTATAACACATATGTTTACCAATTTCAAGTTCTTTGGCGATTTAATAGCTGCCTTTATTCACTCTGCCATTAGTTTAGCACCTCTATCTTGTGATTTTGACAGAACGGAGTAAAGGCAAATATCGTATTTTCGTTGTAATTGTGAGATGAGAATGATTAAAAGCGACACTGTCCATAATTCCTACATCGGGTTCCATGCTTTCTACGTTTCACATGTATATGCCTTGTAATCTCTCTAACAACAAGTCAAAATCTAATTAAGAACCCCATTTGTGATAGTAGTAATAGACCAACTTCCACTTAGAAAAGTTAAGGATAGTTACCATTGATATATTTGTTATCTTGAGATTTTCGCCTGAATTATGTCTATTGAAATTGCCTATGATTCAAACCTTACTCTGCCACCCACTTTTCAATGTTTCTTGTCTCAGCGCTGAAATTCACCCCTATTTTGAACAGTCGGCGCTCGTCACTCTCAAAAGGTTTCGCATAATGTTTCTCATTAATCTGTCGCAAAGCCTCTTCAGCCGTACCCTCCAGTTTGAATTCCATGACATAGATAAATTTATCAGTTTGCAAGACAAGATCGATACGTCCCCGACTTGTATGATATTCTACTTTTACATAAAAACCGACTAATTTGAACACGATAAAGAGAACATTCTGATAATGCAATTCCAAATCGCGAACCATCTCATAAGGAGTATCTGCAAAAAAACTCTGAAGACGACGGAAAAAAGAATCATAATCTCCAGAACGGACTTCACGAACGAACTTCTGAATCTCAAAAGATGATTCTACGGCATTTATATTGGCATAAAAAGGCATGAGATATTTCACAAAACCTTCCTCTACTTCACGATTGGGAAATCCCAAACGATAAGTCTCAAATTCACGATCGTAGCCTTTTATGGTAAGATAACCGCTCTGATAAATCACAGGGATAGGATTGTCGGAAGTTGAATCAATACTATTCAGTACATCAGCACTGGTTTCTTCATGAGCCATCCGGTGAAGATCGTAATGATGTTTTTTTAGCAATTCGACCAAATAAGTAGGTGTCCCCGTTTCAAACCAGTAGTTACCAAACGTATTGTATTTAAGTGTATTAAGTAAGCTAAACGGATTATACATACCTACAGAATCATGAGTAAAATGATAACCATCATATCTTTCACGCATTTCAGTACAAATTTTATCATACGCCAAATTCTGCGCATCAGCAAATTCATGCAATTCTGTTTCAAAGTTCTCATGCAACTCATGATCACTGATTCCGCAGATTTCAATGTATTGCTGACGCATAGATATATCCTCCAGGTTGTTCAGGTCACTAAACACGCTCACCTTTCCGAATTTTGTCACTCCTGTGAGCATGCCAAACTTAATGTAGCCATCCTTGCTTTTTAAAGCTCCATAAAAGGCCTTCAATGTATCACGAAAACTCTTCTGAAGTTCATCATTGCCGATTGCCTGCAACATAGGCTTATCATACTCATCCACCAAAATAACGACACTCTGTCCCGTCTGCTCACAAGCACGCTGAATCACACCTTGAAAGCGAGAAGCGAATGTTTTCTCGTAATCCTGTGCGCCATAGAGAGCTTCCCAACCGCGTAAAGCACTTTCTAAAACTTGGTCGAGCGCTTCGGGAGTCGTATATTTCTCCGCATTCAGATCTAAATGCAAAATGGGATATTTAATCCACTCCTTTTCCAGCTTCTCCATCGCCAATCCTTCGAAAAGTTCTTTTTTCCCTTGAAAATAGGCTTCCAAAGTAGATAGTAACAGGCTTTTCCCAAAGCGACGTGGACGACTTAGAAAATAGTAACTGCCCGTTTTCACCATCTGATAAATCAAGGCAGTTTTATCTATATAGCAATAACCACCTTTACGTATTTTTTCAAAGTTCTGTATGCCAATAGGATAAATTTTGTTACTCATATACTCATATTATTTAGGAGTTGACAGATACAAAGATAGACTTTTCCACCCAATAACACAAAGTCCGATATGAAAGTTTTTTCTTTCATCGTTTAGAGCCTGTTTAAATTCTCTTCAGTCATAATATTATAGCTCTTACCCCAGCTTTTCTTGTCGCGTCCGTCTGTAGTTGGCGGAAGGGGTATTAACAGTTGCGCTCTTGGCTATTAATAGAAAACTTCCCGCCCATTAAGTATAAAGTTCCTTCGGACAGGAAGGAAACTTTCTTTTCATTCGATGCAAACTATAAACGCAAGCTTTGATTATATAATTGCAAGCTTCGTTTTTATAATCAAAGCCTTTGTTTTTATAAACGAAGCTTTCTTCACAACCTTACGGTTCCTGGACATGAACATATAGACGTTGGAGGCATCGCTCGGGTCAAGTGACATCTCTTCCCTTATACTCTCACATAATCGGAAAATACCTTTCCGCAAATCCACATTACCGTTGAACAGGTAATAGTTCAGGTTAGCACTCAGTCCCAGCATGTCATCCTATCATTTTATTAAGCAACAAGCTCAAATCAAGAACTGTGGTGTTTCTCAGGAACAGCGTTGCGCCTGATGCCAATTGTAATTTTACCCATCTTATCGGAGCTTCACCTTCGGGCTGTCTCACTTCCATTTTCACGGTTGGACTGTTGCAGGGATTGCCGGTTATCTGCACCTTGGCTACCTTGGGCTGTTCCACCCGGACTGTCTTGCCTAACTTCTCACTCCATAGCTGGTGGCGCTGCCAGTTCATGAACTTGTCGTAATTCACTCCATAATCCGCACAGAACTCGCGAAGGTCTTTGGTTTCGCAGCACAGCTGATAGAGGTCGTACACCTCCTGGTAGTTTACTTTTTCTTTTGCCATAATCTTTGTTAGTAATTGGTTATGGCGCAAAGATATGCTGGGTTGCGATGCGTGTCAAGGCGGAAAATAGAATGGTTACACGATATGTTTCAAATTCGCGATTATAACAGATAGCCACTCTGATAAATCACAAGAATTGGATTGTCAGAGGTAAGATCAATACTGTTCAGTACATCAGCAGTGGTTTCCTCATGTGCCATCCGATAAAGGTTGTTATGTTAATATTAATACTGAGATGAATAGTCCTTATACAAAGTGTCTTCTATTTCATCAAATAGCTGTTGAGAGAAAAGACTTCCTATACTTTGTTTTTCAATAAGTGACATATTATATTCTGATTTTATACTATATAAAACTTCATCCATTACTATTCCTTTTTCCTTAAATAGTAATTGTTGATTACTAGGATTATAGAATAGAGTTATATAATATGATTTCAAAAACGCCACATATTGCATAGCACTATCAATTGTAGATTTATTGCCATATGGATTAATAAATCCAAATCCTGGTCTAAAATTATGCATTACATGATTTGAATAATTTGCTATGTACGTCTCTTCTATTTTATCCTGCAATGTTTCAGGAGCATATTTTAGAATAGCCCAAATATAATATGCAGCAACTGCTCTTAAATCCGCATTGTCTCTACATACTGTATATAAACAATAAAAAGAATTTTCAGCAGCAATACTCAATATGTCCTTATCTGAAACATTAGCCATAACTGCAAATAAAGAAAAAGATTTACCAACTTTAAATTTATCTTCTGTCTGAATTAATGCTATACTACCTATACGCGCTGTTACATTATACAGTTCTCCCAACAAGTTCATACAATTATATATATCACGCTGTTCATAAAAGCGAATAGCATTATTAGCTATAATTGAAATTTTATCCATAATAATATTAAATTAATAATCATCCAAATACTTAAAAATCATTAGTCTATATTCCAATAGGCATTAGGTTCTCCATCAAAAATAGTATCTATATCATCATCACTATATCCCATCTCATCTTGGGCATAAGATCCATTATAGCACTCAAAAGTAGCCTGTTCGTCATCACGAAAATCATAATCATCACATCTTTCAGAATCATTACTATCATTAAACAACTGTTTTTTTCGCATATCCTCAAAATCTAGAGTTATTAGAAATTCTGGATACACAGATCTCAATTCTTGCATAGCTTCATCTGTAATAATAAAACTGCAATATTGGTTATTAGAAATATTCATCATACACCATATTATGTATTCAGGATTGATATCCATTACATCACTTAATGACAGTTCTTTGTATTTTCCAAAGTCAAACTCATCATCTATATGTTGAAAATATGCCATTCTTTTTATTTAGATAAGGGAAATAAATCTTCAGGAGGATATATAGTATACGAAATTCCTCCAGTCACTGAATTTATAAAACGACATACAACTAAAAAACAAGGAGCTACTGCAGATACACAATCTATTGAATATGATATTTTTTTATACATCAATATTTCTTTAGGCAATGTTTTATAATGAATTTGCAAGGAATCATCTACAGATATTTGGGGAGATGCCTTTTTTAAATGCTGAAAATGAACCTGTTTTTTATTTCTAAATTCTTTATAATAATAATTAGCCTTCAAAGAACAAACATACAAATTTTCTAATAATAGATCATGTTCCATATTATCACATAACAATTTCCTATAAATAGGAAAAACCACATGTTGTTTTTTAGGAGGCTCATCTAATAATGAAGATGACTGTACTGCTAAATACACAAAACGATCTGATGTAATTATTCCTAATCTTATATCCAGTGGTATAGAATTCGCATTTTCTGTATATGGAATGAAACCATAAATTTCAGGCTCTTTTACCAATCTCGATCCAACTATCATACCAGAAGTTAGCTCTTTATTTGAAAATAGTAAATCAGATAAATTTGTCATATACATCATAACCCATAGAGTTTTATATCTCTTAAAGCGTAAAGTACGTCTTTGATGAACTCTATTTCACGAGGCATCATATTCATTTCTATATTAGAATAATTCTGATTTACATTCGTAAGTTGGAAATCTATAAATTGAGTATCACTCCAGCCCTCATATCGTTGTTTAAACGCCTTATATTCTGAGTTTTTTTCCTTATATTCTTTTAATTCCATTGGTCTTTTAAATACTAGATCCCAATAATAAGCTATCGCACCTATATATGGCCATTTCCTTAAACAGGAATTATTATCATATCGCATATTTATTACAATATCAATGACTTTATTTGCTTCTTCATAAAAATCATCACGATAATACCAATCAAATATTTCTATTTCTTGATTATATATAACGCTCCTCAACTGAGACATCATGAGATCGTAAACTTTACATGCATCTTCGACATCAACTTCATGAGAACTAAACTTTGAATTTAGAACACTTATCCTTACTACACGCCATATATGATATATATCATTTAAAAAAGCATTTTCTTTACAATCTAGGCTATGTTGTACTGTATAATAATAACTCATAGGTTCAGTATCCAATAATCTTAAATCCTCAACATCGGGATAATGTGCTATTCTGTCCCAATAATACATAAGAAGCAATCTTAAAGCTCTAATTTCTTTTGGATATATATTTTCCTTTTCAAATATCCAAAACATTTTAACAGGTTCCATAATTCTTTTAGAATCCAAAATATGTCCTTGTAATGAATAATATTGCATACAACTTCATTTTTTGCCCGATAGATTCCCGAACCGAACGGTTCATATATTAGAAAAGTATATATCATAAAAAGAAAAAGCGCGGGAATCTGTACCTGTTACTCGTCCCGCTTATCAAGGCTCTCGCATTGCCCACAGAAGTCTGAACGAGCAACGCAGAAGCCCACGCCGATATGTACAACTGATACACCTTTAATAAAGGCATAACAATAATATAAACACATCCCATGAACATCTACTGTTGCTTTGTTTCGACTTCTGTTCAAAATTTGCGAGATTCTGATAAGCCAAAGACAAAACGTCAAGTAAACGTCTTTCTTTAAATAATATATTTCCCACACCACCCTAACCTCACGAATTGAGGCATCGGCGTGGGAAACATTGCAAAGATATGAAAAAGTATAACTCAACCTATTTTTAAAGACATATTTTTATCAATTTCCAAGTAATTAAAATGGGATTTATTAGATTTTACTTGTAAATATTCATCTTCTTTATTAGCTATTACATACTATTTCGCCATTAGGCAATGATGAAATCACCGTTGCCCAACGGCAAATTTACCATCAGGCAATGGTGATTTCTCACAATTCAAACATAAAGTTAAAAATAATGGGAGAAGCCTAATCGCTTCTCCCATTATTTAATTGACAAGAATAAAAATTACGCTACCAGATCTGGTGCTTCTCCACCCAAACCTCCACCAGACACTACAACTTATAAAAGTAGTTCTAACTTGAATAACAACGAGATTAGATTAACTATTACCAACAGCACCAACTCCACACCAATCACTCGACAAAGTTTACTACCTACATCCCTATTTCTCTCGCCATTTAGTTCAGGTTTACCAATTTTCATTTATCTTTGCCTCACTAATTAATTCAAGAAAAGTTATGATACTGAACGAAAGAGATGCCCGTCACGAGCATGTACTACAAGTAGCCCGCCAAATGATGACGGCTGCGCGTACTGCTCCCAAAGGAAAAGGAATCGATATTATCGAAGTGGCACTAATCACGGATGAAGAGATTAAACAACTATCGGACACTATGATAGCTATGGTAGAAGAACACGGAATGAAATTTTTCCTTCGTGATGCTGACAACATTTTAAATGCCGAATGTGTTATATTAATAGGAACGCGCGAGCAGGCACAAGGCTTGAACTGCGGTCATTGCGGCTTCGCCACCTGCGCCGGACGTACCGAAGGAGTTCCTTGCGCATTGAACAGCATAGATGTAGGCATCGCCATAGGCTCCGCCTGTGCTACGGCAGCCGATTTGCGTGTAGATACACGTGTGATGTTCTCCGCCGGACTGGCAGCACAACGCCTGAACTGGCTGAAAGACTGTAAGACGGTAATGGCAATTCCGGTAAGCGCATCCTCCAAGAATCCGTTCTTTGACCGGAAACCAAAGCAAGAAACGAATGCATAATAATACGTAATGATTGCGCAACAGGCACACTAATGACTGACGCAGACAATAAACTGATTTTATAAATAACTAAATAGATAATAGTCTTAATGGGAATCATGGTTGGACTTCCCAGCCCAAGCGGCTCGGAAAAAGATTTGCAGTTGAATTTCGGCAAAAATATGACCGTGCAGGTAGAAATGAGAGCACCTCATCTGCCCGCCGAATGGCATATGCAGAGTGGTATACAGTTGACATGGCCACACGCCGGTACAGACTGGGCATACATGCTGGCAGAAGTGCAAGAGTGTTTTATAAACATAGCCAGGGAAATAGCGAAACGAGAGTTGCTATTGATTGTCACCCCCGAACCGGAAGAAGTGAAAAAACAGATAGCCGCTACCGTCAACATGAACAACGTCCGCTTTCTGGAATGTGCCACCAATGATACATGGGCACGCGACCACGGAGCCATCACCATGATAGACACCGGCACCCCTTCCCTGCTCGACTTTACATTTAACGGTTGGGGACTGAAATTTGCTTCCGAACTGGATAATCAAATCACCAAACAAGCGGTAGAAGCCGGGGCTTTGAAAGGCCAGTATATCGACCGCCTCGACTTCGTTCTCGAAGGAGGCTCTATCGAAAGCGACGGAATGGGCACACTGCTCACTACCTCCGAGTGTCTGCTTTCTCCCCAACGGAATGGAAAGCTGAACCAAGCAGAGATAGAAGAATACCTGAAATCCACCTTCCATCTGCAAAAGGTTCTTTGGTTAGACCACGGCTATCTTGCCGGTGACGACACTGACAGCCACATCGACACTTTGGCACGTTTCTGTTCTACTGACACCATTGCTTACGTGAAATGCGATGACAAAGAAGACGAACACTACGAAGCATTGCTCGCAATGGAGGAACAACTGAAGACATTCCGCACCCTAGCAGGAGAACCCTATCGCCTGTTAGCCTTACCGATGGCAGACAAGATAGAAGAAGACGGCGAACGCCTGCCCGCAACTTACGCGAACTTCTTGATTATGAACGAAGTTATTCTATACCCGACATACCATCAGCCGGTGAATGACCAAAAAGCAAGTGAAGTGTTACAACAAGCATTTCCAGACCATCAAGTAATCGGAATAGATTGTCGTGCCCTGATTAAGCAACACGGTTCCCTGCATTGTGTCACCATGCAATACCCATTAGGAGTTATAAAATAACAAATGAATCAACCAAGTAATTATTCATTATGAAAAAGATAAAAGTCGGAATCATCCAACAATCCAATACCGCAGATATTCGGGTCAACCTGATGAACCTCGCAAAGAGTATCGAGGCTTGCGCTGCTCACGGTGCGCAACTGATTGTGCTTCAAGAGTTACACAACTCACTTTATTTCTGCCAAACAGAAAACACCAACCTGTTTGATTTGGCCGAACCCATCCCCGGCCCTTCCACCGGATTCTATTCAGAACTGGCGGCAGCCAATAAAGTGGTCCTTGTCACCTCTCTTTTTGAGAAACGTGCACCGGGAATTTATCATAACACTGCCGTTGTTTTCGACCGTGATGGAAGCATTGCGGGAAAGTACCGGAAAATGCATATTCCCGATGACCCGGCTTACTACGAGAAATTCTATTTCACTCCCGGAGACATCGGTTTTGAACCCATTCAAACCTCATTAGGAAAGTTGGGCGTATTGGTATGCTGGGATCAATGGTATCCGGAAGCTGCCCGTCTGATGGCACTGAAAGGTGCGGAACTTTTAATTTATCCTACCGCCATCGGCTGGGAAAGCAGTGACACGGACGACGAAAAAGCCCGCCAACTCAACGCTTGGATTATTTCGCAGCGTGCCCATGCCGTTGCCAATGGTCTTCCTGTTATCTCCGTCAACCGTGTAGGACACGAGCCCGATCCTTCTGGACAGACAAACGGCATTCTATTTTGGGGAAACAGTTTCGTTGCAGGACCGCAAGGAGAATTTCTGGCACAAGCCGGAAACAATCATCCGGAAAACATGGTAGTGGAAATAGATATGGAACGCTCAGAAAACGTCCGCCGCTGGTGGCCTTTTCTCCGTGATCGCCGGATTGACGAATACGAAGGACTTACCAAACGCTTCCTCGACTAAAGTTCAATGCAGAAGTTCTCCAATAAAGTTTACTCCCAAGACATAAAAGAGGATATTTATAAATATCACAACACCCCAAAGGAGCTGTCTTACAAATTCTAAATATTGAAAACCACCCACGCTACAGATAGTTATAGCGTGGGTGAAATTATTAATGAGGGACTTGTCAGACAGCCCTTTCTATATGTAATCATTCTATTTTCCGCCACGACAATTTTATCGGCTGTTTTTCAGCCGAT
>ERZ777011.2205-NODE-2205-length-16516-cov-3.801895_pt1 | contig 16516 bp, 15 predicted proteins | sample MGYA00374964_ERZ777011 | MGnify/ENA primary metagenome ERZ777011 (study PRJEB29310, sample SAMD00008975) | mouse gut metagenome | study: EMG produced TPA metagenomics assembly of the Metagenome analysis of fecal microbiota from mouse which was promoted...
GGCTACTGTCTCGTGCATCCCTCTGATCGCCAGCAGTATCATGAGTAAAAAGCTGGCCTCCGATGCAGATGTGATCGTACTGGATGTAAAGACAGGTTCCGGTGCTTTTATGCAGACTATAGAGGAAGCGGAACAGCTGGCAGAGACCATGGTATCCATTGGAAGGATGGCAGGAAAAAAGACCTATGCAGTGATTACAGATATGAATGAGCCGTTGGGCGAGATGGTTGGAAATGCATTGGAGGTGCAGGAGGCAGTGGATATACTGCGGAACCGGGGCGATAATCGTCTGAGGGAGGTGGCAATTACCCTTGCTTCCTATATGGTAATGGGAGCAGGAAGGGCTTCCGGTCCGGAGGAAGCCAGGAAGCTGCTGGAGGGAACGCTGTCGGATGGGACTGCTTTGGATAAATTTGCAGAGTTTGTAGCAGCCCAGGGTGGCAATCCTCGGTGGATTTATGAACCGGAGCATTTTCCGCAGGCAACGCTTGTGGAGCCGGTTTATCCAGAGAAAAACGGCTATCTGTCCGCCTGCAGGAATCGTGAGGTAGGTATGGTATCTCTGATTCTCGGCGGAGGAAGGGAGACCAAGGAGAGTCGGATCGATCCCACGGTAGGAGTCCGGCTGTGCAGGCATCTGGGGGATGCGGTTCAGGTGGATGAACCATTTGCATATCTGTATGCGAACGATGCTCAAAAGGCAGCGGAGGCAAAGAAGCGTCTGCTGGCGGCCTATGATATCAGTGCTGCTCCGGTCGAGCGCCAGCCGGTGATCCGGAAGGTGATTTTATAGCTGGAGCAGAGGAATTGTTCCGGGAGTCTGGTTCTGTTTTCAGCTCCGGTGGAATATAGTAGCAGTAACAATCCTTTGGAGTGGTATATGAACAGAATAATTTGGAAAGGCTTACCAGGTATCCTGATGGCTGCTTTCATGGTGCTACAGGGGCTGTACCTGCCGGTCACACAGGTTCATGCAGAGGATTTGGCTCTGGAATCCCCCTCTGTGATCTTAATGGAACCGTCCACCGGGCAGGTGCTATATGAGAAAAATGCGGATGAGCAACGACATCCGGCCAGCGTTACCAAGGTAATGACACTTTTGCTGGCATTTGAACAGATCGGGGCCGGAAAGATGGCCATGACCGATATCGTTACTGTAAGCGCACATGCCGCTTCCATGGGCGGATCTCAATGTTTCTTTGAGGCCGGGGAGACACAGACGGTAGAGGATATGATAAAATGTATTATCATAGCCAGCGGAAACGATGCCGCAGTAGCCATGGGAGAACATATTGCCGGTAGTGAAGAGGCGTTTGTAGGATTGATGAATGAAAAGGCGGCAGAGCTTGGTATGGTAAATACGAATTTTGCCAATGCCTGTGGTCTGGATGCCGACGGACATCTGACAACCGCAAGAGATATTGCGATCATGAGCCGGGAACTGACCACCCGGTATCCGGAGATATTTAACTATTCCACGATCTGGATGGATACCATTACCCATGTGACGGCAAGGGGGGCTTCCGAATTCGGTCTGTCCAATACGAATAAGCTGTTAAAAACCTATCCGTATTGTACCGGTCTGAAAACCGGATATACCAGTGAGGCGGGTTTTTCTATATCTGCAACTGCCTCCAGGGACGGAGTGAACCTGATCGCAGTGGTCATGGGAGCCGCTACAAAAGAAATCCGAAACAGTGAGGTCTGCAAGCTGTTTGACTATGGTTTTGCCAACTGCAGGTTGTATCAGGATGATACAGTATTAAATGCAGGAACGCTGGTACCGGTTACCGGGGGAAAAGAGGAGATGGTCACCTGTGTACCGGAGCAGAACACTTTTACCTATCTGCTGACCCGTGATCAGGTGCCGGAGCTGATCAATAAGGAAGTAAATTATTCAGAACTGACAGCACCCGTTCAGCAGGGAGATGTTATCGGAGAAACGGTATATTATTATGATGGTCAGAGAGTGGGAGCGGTACCGCTGCTGGCTGGAAATGATGTTGAAATAATGAGCTACGGATTCTGTTTTCGCAAGACGCTGTTCCGGCTCTTCTGTGTCAGAGAGGCGGATGCAGAGGGAATGGAGGAAGCAGCGACAACGACTCATGAGGAAACAGGGAGTGCGACAGAAGCACAGACCGGAACCGGGGAAGACGCCGGAAGTCAGACAGAACTGCAGAGCGGAACCGGCGAAAACACCGGAGACGGATCGGAAGCAGAGGAAACATTGAATAATGGAAACGCTTCTGAAACAGGAGTACCTGCAGAGGAGACGGAGGGACTTCCTGAGGAGACAACAGAGTAACAGGGAAAGGATACCATAAAAGATGAATGTACTGTTAATCATTGCCGGCATTCTGGCTATGGGGATGCTTGTTATATGCATCATCAGCGGAATTGAAAATCGAAAGCTGGCAGTAACGCATTATCAGATTCTATCTCCAAAGCTGCCGGACTGTTTTCAAAACTGTCGTCTGGTGGTGTTAGCAGATCTGCATAATGCAAGCTTTGGCCGGGATAACCAGAGATTGATCCAGGCGATTCAGGAGCAGAAGCCGGATTATATTCTGATTGCGGGAGATATGATCGTGGGAAAGCCGGAACAGTCAACGGAGGTTCCGGCTCATCTCATCCGGGAATTGGCGAAGCAGTATCCCGTTTATTATGCAAAGGGCAACCATGAGTCCCGGGCCGCCCGATATCCGGACACCTATGGTACGCTGTGGCAGGATTATCAGGAACAGATCCGGGGATGCGTTACCTGGCTGGATAATGAGCATATAGAATTAACCAGAGGCAACGCCTCTGTTTTCCTGTACGGACTGGATCTGGAGATGAAATATTACAAGCGTTTTCGCCGTGCTTCCATGGCGCCCGGTTATCTGAAGGAGAAATTGGGCCGGCCGCCATCAGAAGGGTTTCGGATATTGCTTGCACATAATCCGGATTATTTTCCGGAATATGCTGAGTGGGGAGCAGATCTTGTGCTGGCCGGACATCTTCATGGAGGTATGGTCCGGATTCCCTGGCTGGGAGGCGTGATCTCTCCGATGTTTCTGTTTTTTCCGAAATATGACCGGGGGAGATACGAGAGGGATGGACATGTTATGCTGTTAAGCGGTGGTCTGGGAAATCATACCTTCAAATTCCGGGTCAACAATCTGCCGGAGCTGCTTGTGGTAGAATTGTCAAATACAGAAGAAAAAAGTAAAAAATAAAGAGTTGTCATTTATTCCTTCATTCATTATAATGAAATCTGTTGGTATAGGGAGAGCAGAGAAGGGAAAAGGACCAGAGGAAAATAGTGATCATGAGTGAGTCAGCAAAGAATCAAATGGAAAAGAATAAGGAAACGCAAAGTGAAAAAGTGCAGGGTGAGGAAGCGATTGCATTAGAAGCGGAACCGTTTGTTGTTCATAGTCTGGCAAAAGAAAAGACCGGGATTCCGACATGGGCGAAAGTCGGTATTCTGTTATTTAGTGTACTGGCTGTAGGGTATCTGGCAGGTGCGATTTATTTCTCCTCGCATTTTGCCTGGAATACCCGTTTGAATGGTGTGGATGTATCGTGTATGACAAGTGGACAGGCACAGCAGGCAGTCGAGAATGCAATACACGATTATCAGCTGGAAATCCGGGAACGGGGCGGTGCAACGGAATACATAAAGGGAAGTGACATAGAACTGGAAATCCGATTAACCGGAACCGTAGAAGAGGAATTGAACAAACAGAATGGGTTCCTGTGGTTCTGGAACGGAGTGATTCCAAACGAATCAAGCATAGAAGCGGAGGTTTCCTACAACCTGAGCAGTCTGTATCAGCAGATTCATGCACTGGACTGTATGCAGTCAGAGAATATTACTCTTCCGGTAGAGCCGCAGATCGTAAAGCAGTCTGGAAGCTTTGTTGTAACGGAAGGAGTGGAGGGCAATAAGCTGCGCGGGACAGAGGTTTCCGTTGTGATCCGGAGAGCAGTATCGGATCTGGTTACTTATGTTGATCTGGAGGCGGAGGAATGCTATGTTGCCTTGCAGTATTCCGAAGAGGATGCAGTGGTGCTGGAAGCCCTGGATTATATGAATGCCCTGCAGGAGATGAAGATCGTTTATGAGTTCGAGGAGGATAAGGAGACGCTGGTCGGGGAGGACATTCTGGACTGGGTGATTCTTTCTGAGGATTACGAAGTCAGTTTTGACCGGAAGGCGGTTCGGGCGTACATAGAAGAATTAAAAGAGGCCTACGAGATCAGAGGACAGGTGATTGATTTTCATACAAGCTATGACAGGGATGTGGAGGTTACCTCCTATATCCGCAGTGCAGAACTGGATTCTTCACTGGAAACGGATCTGCTGATCGAGGCGATGCAGGAGCTTCCGGCTTCCGGAAAGAATAAGTGGGTAAGAAAGGCAGCAGATATGGTTTCCGTTGGTGATACCTATATTGAAATCAATCTGACTTCTCAGCATCTGTATTGTTACAAAGATGGCAACATGATACTGGAGACGGATATTGTGTCCGGTAAGCCATCTACCGGCTGTGCAACACCGCCGGGCGTTTACCGTATTCGTTCCAAGACCTCTCCGGCGATTCTGGTAGGAGAAACCTATCGGACTCCGGTGTCGTACTGGATGCCGTTTAATCGCGGGATCGGTCTTCATGATGCGACGTGGCAGCGGGCATTTGGAGGCAGTCGTTATATTACTCAGGGCTCTCATGGCTGTATCAATCTTCCGCTTGATATTGCAAAATTCATATATGAGAATTACGGAGCCGGTGATTATGTGGTATTATATCATCTGGCAGGAACAGAGAGTGGTACGGCTTCGCCGGCAGGACGGGCATCCTCCTCTCCGGTATATGTACCGACAGAGGCAGAAACAGAGACGGAAGCAGAAACGGAATATCCGACAGAGTCGGCTACAGAGGCACCGACAGAGGCAACAACGGAACAACCGGAAGTGCCGGACACAGAGGCACCGACAGAGCCGACTACAGAGGTACCGACAGAAGCGACAACCGGACAGCCGGAGGAAATCACTACAGAGGCACCGGCAGGAACAGGAGATACGACTACAGAATAGATAAGCTGCAAAGGAAGGTTAAAGAGAACAGGAATGGCGATAGATGTTAAGCTTCAGGTATTTGAGGGTCCCCTGGACTTATTATTGCATCTGATTGAAAAGAATCAGGTGAATATATATGATATTCCGATCGTAACGATCACAGAGCAGTATCTGGAATATATCGAAGCAATGCAGACGCAGGATCTGGATGTGATGAGTGAATTTCTGGTCATGGCTGCGACACTGATCAGTATAAAAGCAAAGATGCTGCTGCCCAAAGAGGAGGAAGTAGCGGAGGAGGAAGAGGATCCGAGAGCAGAACTGGTGCGGAGACTGTTAGAATATAAGATGTACAAATATGCTGCCGCAGAGTTAAAGGATATGGAACTGGATGCCTCCTATGCATTGTATAAGCAGGCAACCATTCCGGATGAAGTGGCGGATTATCAGGAGGAGATTGATCTGGATGAACTGTGCGACGGAATTACCCTGGGCAGACTGAATGAAATCTTTCGTATGGTAATGAAAAAGCAGGTGGACAAGATCGATCCGATCCGCAGCCGGTTTGGTACGATAGAGAAAGAAGAGATCAGTATTGAAGATAAGATGAACTATATCCGGGAGGAGGTCCGGGGACTAAAAGGGATCAGCTTCCGGACTTTGCTGGAGATGCAGGCATCCAGGATTAATATTATAGTGACCTTTATGGCGGTACTGGAACTGATGAAGGTGGGTGCGATCACCGTCCGGCAGGATCAGCTATTTGATGATATTGTAATTGATTCACTGGATTAGGAGAAAAGGATGGAACAGGATATTATGAAAATTGAAGCAGCAATCGAGGCAGTTCTGTTTGCCATGGGGGAAGCGGTATCCGTGGAGCAAATGGCGGCAGCGCTGGATCATGATACAGATACGACAAGGAAGATCATTCATCATCTGATGGATCGTTATGACGAGGAGGATCGGGGAATCCGGATCGTGGAGCTGGAGGGTTCCTTTCAGCTCTGTACAAAGAACGAATATTATGAAGTTCTCTCCCGGATCGTAAATCTTCCAAAGAAGCATGTATTAACGGATGTACAGTTGGAGACGCTTTCCATCATAGCCTATAAACAGCCGATCACCAGAGCAGAAATAGAGGCGATTCGGGGGGTATCCTGTGTACATGCTATTAATAAGCTGGTGGAATATCATCTGATCGAGGAGGTGGGCCGGCTGGACGCACTGGGACGACCGATCCTGTTCGGTACAACGGAGGATTTCCTGAGAAGCTTCGGTGTGAAATCCACCGATGACCTGCCGCTGATCACACCGGATAAGATTGCAGATTTTGAACAGCAGGCTTTGGAGGAAGCGAGTATTACCCTGAATACTTAGACAGGAAAAATAAAATGAATAGTAATAAACACCTGTCTTCTGCGATAGAATATGATAAGCAGACAGACAGGTGTTTTTATATGGAACAATGGTTTAAGGACAGAAAATGGATCTTTGCAGTTCTGGCAGCTATGCTCCTGTTCGAAAGCGGAGCCGGTATCCGACGTCTAAGCATGAATATATGGGAGGGAAAAGCGGAAGAAACACAGTACCCGGCAGTTATGAGTATAGAAGCCTCAGATACAGAGGCTGCGGAAACAGAGGATCCTGGAACAGAAGAGACAGGAACAGAACAGACAGATGCGGAGAATACGGAAACCGAATATCCGATAACGGTACAGCCGAATCTGGAACTGAACGCCCATGCAGCGGCGCTGCTGGACGCAGAGAACGGAAGGGTATTGTATGAAAAAAACGGAAGAGAACAAAGAGCCATGGCCAGTACGACCAAGATCATGACCTGTCTTCTGGCTCTGGAGCTTGGAAATCTGGAGGATGTGGTAACCTTTTCTGCAAATGCGGCAGCACAGCCGGACGTACAGATGAACGGTTGTGAAGGAGAACAGTATTATCTGAGAGATCTGCTGTATTCTCTTATGCTGGAATCCCATAATGATACGGCGGTCGCCATAGCGGAGCATATCGGAGGCTCTGTAGAGGGCTTTGCCGCTCTTATGAATGATAAGGCACAGGAGCTTGGTGTCTATGAGACACATTTCGTTACACCGAATGGTCTGGATGCGGAGGGGCATTATACGACCGCCTGCGACTTAGGGAAGATTGCCTGTTATGCGATTCAGAATCCGGATTTTCTCGGCATTATCCAGACCCCGTCCTATACCTTTCAGGAAATCAATGGCGGACGGACGGTATCTGTAACGAACCGGGATGCTTTTCTCACGTCCTATGACGGAGCCATGGGAATTAAGACCGGTTTTACCGGCGAGGCCGGATATTGTTTTGTAGGCGCTGCCCAAAGAGACGACAGGACATTTGTTTCTGTCGTACTTGCATCCGGCTGGCCGCCGCATAAAACGTATAAGTGGAAGGATACGCAGGTTCTGATGGACTATGGTATGGAGCAGTATCAGGAACAGATCATACTGGATCCTTCCTATTCACTTCCGGAAATCCCGGTCCGGAACGGGATCGAAACGGATGCAGTACCGTTATATCTGACAGACTCCATATCGCTGCTCCTGAGGACAGATGAGCCGGTTCATTACCTGGAACGGCTTCCGGCAGAACTGGAAGCGCCGGTGCAGAAGGATATGATAGCCGGTACGGTGGAAATCTATGTCGGAGATGAATTATATCAGACGGTGGTCGTGTACACGGGAGCAGATGTGGAACGGATCAGCTATCGTTATGTGTTACGGTGTCTGTTCCAGCGTTATTTCATGATCCCGGATTCTGTTCGTGGGTAGTCTGTGAAGCTTAGGCCTGTTATTCCGTGAGAATAGCAAAACAGAATTTAACATTGATTCAATATTTGGAATGTGTTATAATCCACCTTGTATTAAATTTTTAGGAGGAAATCGAATGGAAGAAATAAGATGTAGTGTATGTGGTTCGGTTGTAAATGCCGGCGATGCCTTCTGTCAGAATTGCGGCAGTCCGGTAACGAATGCGGCACAGGAAACAGGTACCGGCAGTCAGACAGAGTCAGCCGCGCCGGAACAACAGGAGACTACGGTACTATCTGGTAATCCATATAGCATGAATAATGATGGTACACAGCCATCTCCGCAGAATGTGGCAGCAGATGTGAATACAACAGCTTCGGCAACGGGAGGAACATATCAGCAGCCTGCTCCGAATGCAGGTGCGAATTATCAGGGAAGCTATAATGCTACATATACGCAGCCGGTACAGACGACGCCTGCGGGACCGTCCAAGGGCCTTGGAGTTGCAGGCCTGGTTCTGGGTATTATTGGTATCATTACCGGATGCTGTTTTGGCGGTTTTATCTTTGGCTTGATCGGCCTGATCCTTTCTATTATATATGTGGCAAAGAAGGGAAGCAAAGGACTTGGTATCGGTGGTATCATTACCAGTGCGCTGGGATTGATCTTTAGTATCGTGATGGTTATTCTGTTTGTATCAGCTCCGTCCATAGTGTATAACATGATGCCGGATGAATATAAGTACCTGATAGAGGATGAGTTCGGAGGCAGCACAGAGGATTTTAATCTCCCGACAGAAGATTTTAACTTTCCGACAGAGGATTCAGGCAATAATACGTCTTCAGGGACCAACATAACCAATACCGATCAGATCATGATAAATGAGACCGTATATACATTGCCGGCTTCTGTATCCAGTCTGGGCTTTACCGTGGATCCGGATTATCGTGCTGACGAAGTGGCAGCAATCGCAACAGAAGGTGTAGCGCCTGGAGATTATGTGTTTGTTCTGCTGAAGAGCACAGATGGAACCAGCTTCTTTGGATATATTGAGAATACTGGTGCAGAGGATACTATTTATTCTGCAGATGAGCTGACCGTGACCGGTGTTAATGTAGATAATTATTCTCAGGAGTGTACGGCTTATTTTGTAGAAGCATTTGGCGGTATCCGGCTGGATATGTCCCGTTCGGAAGTAGAGGCACTGATCGGAACACCGGATGATACGAATGATGGTATGGATGTTTATGAAAGTGACAGTGGATACGAAGTGCTGCGTCTGGAATATGAAAATGACTATGTCATCGCAGTGGATCTTACCACATACTAATCACATATTTTCATAAGTTTATCTTGCATATTTTATGGGAATGTGCTATAATTCTCATAGCTTGATACTATGAACTGTAAGAGTGGACGGAAGTCCACTCTTATCTTGTGTATGGACGATGATCATAAGGAAAGCGGAAAGGAGCCATATCATTGTGAAGCGTGTAGAGATTGAACAGCGTTGTGAAGCACTGGTGCAGCCCATCCTGGATGCGCATGAATTTGAACTGTGGGATGTGGAATATGTGAAAGAAGGAGCCAATTACTATCTGCGTGTCTATGCGGATAAACCGGGCGGGATTACCATAGATGACTGCGTGACCATCAGCCGGGCGTTGGAAGCAAAGCTGGATGCAGAGGATTTTATTGAAGAGGCATATATTCTGGAGGTCAGTTCTCCCGGCCTTGGCCGGCCGCTGAAACGGGAACGGGACTTTGCAAGAAGCCTTGGATCCTCCGTGGAAGTAAAACTGTATAAACCCATAAATCAGCAGAAGGAATTTACCGGAATTCTGAAGTCATATACGGATGATATGGTTGTTTTGGAAAGCGAGGAAACAGAGCTGGAGTTGAAACGCTCTGATATCGCATTAATACGATTAGCATTTGATTTTTAATAAATAGTAGGAGGATAAAAAGATGTCAGAAATTATGGATGCACTTGCTCAGATTGAGAAAGAGAAAGGAATCGACAGAGAGGTTCTGATGGAAACCATCGAGAAGGCCATCATTGATGCCTATAAGAAGGATAAGGACAGCGAAGTGAATATGCAGGTGAAGATGGATCGGGAGACCGGTGCGTTTACTGCATTTATAGAACGGGAGGTAGTAGAGGATGTGGAAAATGCATCCACGCAGATCAGTCTGGAGGATGCAAAGCTTCATGATATTCAGTATGAGATCGGAGATGTTGTCCGCATCGAGGTACAGCCGAAGAATTTTGGACGTATATCAGCACAGAATGCCAGGAATGTAATTGTTCAGAAGATCAAAGAGGAGGAACGCAAGTCCATCTTTAATCATTTTCAGTGTAAGGAGAAGGATATTGTTACCGGAGTGGTACAGCGTTATGTCGGAAGAAATGTCTGTATCAGTCTCGATGATAAGACGGATGCCATTCTGACCGAGAATGAGCAGATACCGGGAGAGGTATTCCATCCGACAGACCGGGTGAAATTGTATATCATTGAAGTCAGGGCAAGTAATAAAGGACCGAAGATCCTGGTGTCCAGGACCCATCCGGAATTAGTGAAACGCTTGTTTGAGAAGGAAGTAACCGAGGTTGCAGATGGAACGGTTGAGATCAAGAATATTTCCAGGGAAGCAGGTTCCCGTTCCAAGATCGCAGTCTGGTCGAATGATTCGAATGTGGATCCGGTTGGTGCCTGTGTGGGCTTGAATGGAGCGCGGGTAAATGCCATTGTAAATGATCTTCGGGGAGAGAAGATTGATATTATCAGTTGGAGCGAGAATCCGGCTATTTTTATTAAGAATGCATTAAGTCCTTCCAGCGTAGTGGCAGTTACTGTAGATCTGGATGAGAAGAGTGCAAAGGTAGTCGTACCGGATAATCAGCTTTCTCTTGCCATTGGCAAGGAGGGACAGAATGCAAGACTGGCCGCCCGGCTGACCGGTTATAAGATTGATATTAAGAGTGAGTCCCAGGTTGAAGAGGCAGAGCCTGATTACGAGGATGAGGAATTCGAAGAATACGACGAGTTTGAAGATGTCGACGAGGCAGAGGATGGTGAGGAGCCTGCGGAAACGGATGATTACGAAGCAGAGGATCTGGCAGACGAAGAATAGAGATTGAGAATCGAAGTTGGGAAGTGAGAACGTGGCAAAAAAAACTCCATTAAGACAATGCATTGGCTGTGGTCAGCCAATGGAGAAACGGGCGTTGATACGGATAATACGAAATCCGGAGGGGGTCATCGAACTGGATGCTACCGGAAAGAAGAACGGAAGGGGCGCATATCTGTGTCTGTCTCAGGAATGCCTTGCAAAGGCAATGAAATCCAAGGGCCTGGAGCGTTCTTTTAAAATGCAGGTACCAAAGGAGATTTATGAACAATTAAGCAAGGAGTTGACAGAAATTGAAACCCAATAATATTTTTTCCTTGCTTGGACTGGCAATGCGGGCAGGAAAAGTCGTAAGCGGTGAGTTTTCAACAGAAAAAGCAATCAAGACAGGAAAAGCATTTCTTGTGATCGTTGCAGAAGATGCGTCGGCAAATACAAAGAAATCATTTACAGACTCCTGTACCTACTACCAGGTTCCTCTCAGGATATATGGAACCAAGGAGGAGTTAGGGCATCACATCGGAAAGCAGATGCGGGCGTCACTGGCGGTAACGGATGAAGGCTTTGGAAGGGAGCTTGCCAGGAAGATAGATATGCAGAACAATATGGAGGTATAACGAATGGCAAAAGTAATCATAAATAAGCTGAGTAAAGAATTAGGCGTAGAGAGTAAAGAAATTATTGCTATATTAGAAAAGAACGGGATTACCGGTAAAAAGCACCAGTCCGGCTTAGAGGCGGAGGAAGAGGCACTGGTCCGTAAGGCTCTGACAAAGCAGCCTGTAGCAGCCGGAGATAAGAAACCGGAAATAAAGAAGGATGTGGAGAAGAAGCAGAAGCAGCCGGTAGCACCTGCTGCAAAGACTGCTCCGGAGACTGCAAAGAAGAAGGAAAAGGCTCTGATCGAACCCGCGCAGGCAGAAACGACAGGAAATACTTCCGGCCAGCAGCGGATGAAGAACAATGGTAATAATAGAGTTGTCAATGATAACAGCAGCCGGAACAGTAAGAATACCAGTGGCAACAACAGGAATAATAATGCCGGTAAAAATAACAATAATAACAGAAACAGGAAGAACGGGAATAATGACAACCGCAAAGATGATAAAAAAGAGCATAACATTGTAACCTTCCAGGCAGAGCAGAAGGATAACAGGAAGAATAAGAAAAACAATAAGCTGAATAATAATGGTAATGGCAGACCGGTGCAGAATGGTAAACCGGAAAAGAGAAGCGGACAGTTTGTAAAGCCGGAACCGAAACCAGAACCGAAGGAGCCGGAGGATACCATTAAGACGATGGCATTTCCGCCTTTGATGACCATTAAGGAGCTTGCCGATAAGATCGGGCTTCCGGTGAATCAGTTGATCAAGAAGCTGTTTCTGGCAGGGAAGATGGTGAATGTGAATTCCGATATTGAGTATGAGGAAGCGGCGGAGATCGCTTTGGAGTACAATATCATTGCAGAAGAGGAAGAGCAGATTGATGTAATCGAAGAACTGTTGAAGGAAGAGGAAGAGGATGAAGCGCTAATGACTTCCCGCCCTCCGGTTGTCTGTGTTATGGGTCATGTTGATCATGGTAAGACTTCTCTTCTGGATGCGATCCGTACAACGAATGTAACCAATGATGAGGCTGGCGGAATCACACAGCATATCGGTGCTTCCGTGGTAGAGGTAAATGGTCAGACGATTACGTTTCTCGATACACCGGGACATGAGGCGTTTACGGCTATGCGTATGCGTGGCGCCCAGTCTACGGATATTGCGATTCTGGTAGTTGCCGCAGACGATGGTGTTATGCCGCAGACGGTTGAGGCAATCAATCATGCAAGGGCAGCCGGAGTTGAAATTATTGTTGCCGTGAATAAGATTGATAAGGAAAGTGCCAATATTGAACGTGTAAAGCAGGAATTAATGGAATATGAGCTGGTCGCAGAGGAATGGGGCGGTTCTACCATATTCTGTCCGGTGTCTGCCCATACCAAGGAAGGACTGGATAATCTGTTGGAAATGATCCTGTTGACAGCAGAGGTTCTGGAATTAAAGGCAAATAAAGACCGAAAGGCAAGAGGTATCGTCATTGAAGCAGAGCTAGACAAGGGGCGTGGACCGGTTGCAACTGTTCTGGTGCAGAAGGGGACCCTGCATGTCGGAGATACGATCGCAGCAGGCAGCGTGCATGGTAAGGTTCGTGCCATGGTAGATGACAGACAGCGGAGAGTGAAGGAGGCAACGCCTTCGACACCGGTTGAAATCCTGGGTTTGAACGGTGTGCCGAATGCCGGTGAGATCTTCCTGGCAACCGATAATGAAAAGGAAGCCAGAACGATGGCAGAGGCATTTATCAGCTATGAGAAGGAAAAGCTGATCGCGGATACCAAGTCAAAAATGTCTCTGGATGATTTGTTCTCTCAGATTCAGGCTGGTAATGTAAAGGAATTAAATCTGGTCGTAAAGGCAGATGTGCAGGGCTCTGTTGAGGCTGTCAAGCAAAGCCTGTTGAAGCTTTCCAATGAGGAGGTAGTCATTAAGGTGATCCATGCCGGTGTCGGTGCTATTAATGAATCCGATGTAATCCTGGCTTCTGCATCCAATGCCATCATAATCGGCTTTAATGTAAGGCCGGATGTAACGGCCAAGAATACGGCAGAGCGGGAGCAGGTGGATCTGAGACTGTACCGTGTGATCTATGATGCAATCGAGGATATTGAAGCCGCTATGAAGGGTATGCTGGATCCGATCTATGAGGAGAAGGTCATCGGTCATGCTGAGGTTCGTCAGACCTATAAGGCATCCGGTGTCGGTACGATCGCCGGTTCCTATGTGCTGGATGGAATTCTTCAGAAGAATGCAACCTGCCGGATCTTCCGGGAGGGTGAGCAGATCTTTGAAGGGCCGCTTGCATCCCTGAAGCGGTTCAAGGATGATGTGAAGGAGGTAAAGACCGGCTTTGAATGTGGTCTGGTTTTTGAGAACTTCAATGATGTGAAGGAAGAGGATCAGATTGAGGCGTATATCATGGTTGAGGTGCCGAGATAGAAAGGAAGTATTTGAATAAGGTAATTAGAAAATGAGAAAAAACAGTGTTAAGAATACAAGGATCAACAGCGAGGTGCAACGGGAGCTCAGTGTGATCATCCGGGAGGATATCAAGGATCCGCGGATTCATTTTATGACTTCCGTCACGGATGTTCAGGTTGCACCGGATCTAAAGACCTGTAAGGCATATATCAGTGTTATGGGAAGCGAAGAGGAGCAGCAGGACACGCTGGCCGGATTAAGGAGTGCTGTCGGTTTTATTCGTAGAGAACTGGCCCATCGGGTGAATCTGCGTAATACGCCGGAGCTGACCTTTATTCTGGATGACTCCATTGCGTATGGTGCGGAAATGTCCAGAAAGATTGCGGATTTACATGTGGAAAACTATGCTGCCGATGGTGAAGTGCCTTCTTCCGGCGAGTAACAGATGAAACGAACAGGTGAGGATATGAATCAATATTTAGAAGCGATCAGCCAGGCAGGAACGATCGCGATTATCGGTCACATCCGTCCGGACGGTGATTGTGTGGGTTCCTGTCTGGGAATGTATAACTATATTATAGATAATTATAAGAACAAGCAGGTAGATGTATATCTGGGTGAATTTGATACAGAATTCTGCTTTTTGAATGGAGCGGATCAGGTTCTTCATCAGCTTCAGGATGGAATCACCTATGATCTGTGTCTGGCCCTGGATTGTGCCAGCAGAGACCGGTTTGGTGATTTTGGAATCTATTATGAAACAGCAAAAGTAAAGGCAGTGATTGATCATCATGCCAGTAATACAGGCTATGGCGATATCTGTCTGGTGCAGCCACAGGCAGCTGCCGCTTGTGAGGCGATCTATGGGATACTGGAACGGGATCAGATCCGTGTGCATTGTGCAGAAGCGCTATATCTGGGTATTGTGCATGATACGGGCGTATTTAAGCACAGCAATACTACAAAGGATACCATGTGCATAGCAGGAGACCTGATCGCTTTAGGAGCAAAGCCGGCCGAGATTATTGACCGTACCTTTTACAGCAAGAGCCACAAGCAGAACCGGATACTAGGACAGGCGTTGCTGAACAGCTATATGGAGCTGGATGGTCTGTGTGTTGTCACCTGTTTACAGAAGGAGGTATTTGATCTTTATCAGGCTACCAGCGTAGATGTGGATGGTGTTGTAGATCAGATACGGGTTACCAGAGGAATTGAGGTTGCGGTTTTCTATTATGAGTATGAACCGGATACCTTTAAGTTCAGTCTTCGTTCCAACCGGTATGTGGATGTCAGCCGGATCGCTCTGCAATTCGGTGGCGGCGGTCATGTCCGGGCAGCCGGCTTTTCCTTAGAAGGAAAGGCGGAGACGGTCATCCGGCCTGTACTGGAACAGATTGCATTGCAGCTGCGCAGTCATGGTACGGATCCAGATGGAATGACAGATAATCGCGGGTGAAATGACAGACGGAATGGAGTCGGAAATCAGAACAGCAGGAGACGCAAAGTATGTATGACGGTATATTAAATGTATATAAAGAACCGGGATATACTTCTTTTGATGTAGTTGCAAAGTTGAGAGGAATCCTGCATCAGAAAAAGATCGGACATACCGGAACCCTGGATCCGCAGGCGGAAGGAGTTCTGGTGATCTGCCTGGGAAAGGCGACGAAGCTCTGTGATATCCTGCCGGACCATGATAAGGAATATGTGGCAGACCTGCTTCTGGGTGTAACTACGGATACGGAGGATATGACAGGTACGGTACGGAAACGCTCCGCAGTAACCGTGACGGAAGATGAGGTAAGCAGGAGATTGCTATCTTTTCTGGGAACCTATGAACAGATTCCTCCCATGTATTCGGCAATAAAAGTAAACGGTATAAAGCTGTACGAGCTTGCACGCGAGGGAACCGTAGTAGAACGTCAGCCCAGACCGGTGACAATCCACGAACTGGAAATAATGGACATTCAGCTTCCCAGGGTAACGTTTCGGATTCGCTGCAGCCGGGGAACGTATATTCGAAGCCTTTGCAGAGATATTGGAGAACAACTGGGATGCGGTGGCTGCATGGAGCGGCTGGTACGCAGCAGAGCCTGCGGTTTTCAGGCGGCAGACAGTCTTTCTCTGTCGGATATTGAACAATTCGTACAGGAGGGGACTTTAGAACAGAAAATCCATACGATTGATTCCCTGTATCCGGAATATCCGAAGCTTCGGATTGATTCCCGGTGGGATAAGCTGGTGCATAACGGAAATAAGTTTCGCAGAGAACATATTCATACAATAACAGAAGGATTCCAGAAGGATTCCGAAATACCATATGTACTTGTGTATGATTCCGGGAACACCTTTGTCGGAATATATCAATACCAGCTAAAAACACAGGAATTTGTCCCCTATAAGGTGTTTCTCAGCTAAGCCATGCAGAAATCATAAAAGGCAGACAAGCATGGTATAATATACGCGAACACAATGAGGCAAGCGGCTGCGAAGCAGACATTTGGCGA
>ERZ777011.2206-NODE-2206-length-16508-cov-4.254422_pt1 | contig 16508 bp, 21 predicted proteins | sample MGYA00374964_ERZ777011 | MGnify/ENA primary metagenome ERZ777011 (study PRJEB29310, sample SAMD00008975) | mouse gut metagenome | study: EMG produced TPA metagenomics assembly of the Metagenome analysis of fecal microbiota from mouse which was promoted...
CAGCATCTACAAAAGATTGCTGGATCATTTCAAAATATAAACTTCAAAACTCCGGTGATATTGGAGTGATGGCATTCATCACAATCAGAATAATATGAGCCTGCAGCTCTGACCGGACACATCACTGAGGATACAGCCAAAAATGTGGAAAGCGTCAATACAGAAACCGTTTTTAAGATTTTACCCTTCATATGAGTACCTCCTTTTATTTTGTAATAGGATGATAACATAATCCTGTCATAAAGTCAATAATATTTTATCGTATTTAACAATTATATATAGGCGCTTTCCGGGGGAGGAGGAATTGATCGAGAAGAGGCAGATAGGAAATCCGGTTTTAAGAATAACTTGTCAAATAGTAAGGAATACTCTATACTATATCTTGGTATAATCGGTACACGCCCAGTTTGCGAAGGAGATGAAGCGGAACCGTTATGACATTCGAAAGGAGAGTATACATTATGAGTGGAATTACAAAGGAAATGACCATCGGCGAGATCCTGCGGACAAATCCTGACGTGGCGCCGGTACTGATGGAGGCGGGAATGCACTGCCTGGGCTGTCCTTCCGCCCAGGGGGAGTCGCTGGAGGAAGCAGCAATGGTGCACGGCATAGACATTGACGAGCTGATGAAAGCTATCGAAGAGGTTTAAAGCAGAGCATGAGAAAAACGTCCGGACAGGCGGCTGGCCAGCCGCAGCCCGGGCGCTTTTTTTGTGGTATTTTCGGGAGAAGCAGCCGGGAGAATGGTTTCACCGGATTACCTGCTGCCCAGGGCCTGCACCGCGTCCCGGGCAATCAATGCTTCGCAGTGCTCGGCCAGATAGCTTTCGCTGCCGGGGAAATTCCGCTGCAGGGTGCCGTACTCCGACAGAATATTGCAGGCTTTGTCGAAGCCTTCCCTGAGGTCAGAGGCTGCAGTCAGCATCAGGAAATACTGCTGTCCGGCGTTATCCTTATAAAGGGCGCTGGAACCATTGTAGTTTGCTGCTATCAGCCTGCAGACGTCTATGGCCTGACTGAGAGAGTTCAGGAGGAAGATCCTGGAGAGGATAGCTTCCGCGGGCGGTTCCGGCTCCGGCGTGCCGGCCTCGGGCGAGGAAGTCTGAAGCCTGCGGAATAAATCAAGAACCTCATCTGTATCTTCTGCCGCATATTCATCTTCGTCATCTTCGGTAACGGAAGGGGCAAAACGGGAGAAGCGGGTATCCAGCTCTTCCGGATCTTCTACCTTGGTGATAATCAGTACAATACATTCGGCGTTCAGAGGAATCGCCTCGATCATGAGGGGAATATCCTCCGCTTCAAAACCAAACTCGAAATTTGCCTGCCGCATCATGTCGCGGAACAGGTTCTTCGCCTTCTCTGTGCCGTAAGCAAGCTCGCTGATTTTCAGTTCGCGGCTTACGAGATCCTCACGGGTCAACGTGCAACGGATCTGATTTTCGTTTACTTTTTCTATTTTCATACGACAACCCTTTCTTTCTGCATTGCAGGTATGCCGAGTCACTGGTACTTTTCTTGTATCATAGCGTCTCGCAACCGGTAAGTCAATAGCAGGATTTGAATTTCGATTTTTTTAAGAAACATAAATTTTATTAATTTTGCATTTTGTACTTGAAAAAATTAAAACGATAGTATATAATCATCATGTAAATGCCTCCGGCAATCCGTACAGGAAGGGAGGCGGTCTGTACTTTCGGTTGATTTAGCTTTCAGAGACGTATCGTCTCATTTCATCCTTGTATAGTATATGGCGTTTTCATAATTTCTGACATATTATCAGGGATGTCTTACAAGTATTGGCGCATAAAGTGCTGGCGTCTGCTTAATCATAGTATTTCAACTATATTTCACAATAATAATTCATTTTAATCTCTTTGCATATTGGCAATTTTTGTCTGCACAGGTACAGCCGGGCGCATTTACGATTCATCACGATCCTTTTGGTTAAAAACAGAAATAGGAGGTATATTCTTGTATGAAGAAAACAGAGAAACGACGGACCTGATAAATGCCAGAGAGAATATGAGGCTGCTTTTGGAACGGATGAGCAGCCAGGGAGTGAAGCTTTTCGTGGACGGCCGGGCTGCGCTGCCGAAGGAGGCGGCGGCCAGGGCGGTGTGCGAGGACAGCCCCTATATGGCAGACTATGTATTGGGGGAAGCCGGTAATATCGAGCAGATCCGCTTCGACAGGGTACACAACTGCTGAAGGGCCGGCCTCCTGAGTACCGGAACCCCGCCAAATATAGAAACGGATTGCCTCCCGTGCTGACCGCGGCGGTTACGGTTACAGACTTAAAAAATGGTAATGACTTAAAGGGACGAGTGTGGTATGATGTAACTGTTCGTTTCCATATATTACGGACAGTTACACGTACACACTTTTGGATGAAAGAAGGGAAACTGATAAAATTATGAAGAAGGCGTTACCGGTACTAATTGCATTGCTGCTGATAGTCATAATCGGGGGAATAGCGTTTGGGAGCAAGCTGATCGATAAATACTCCTACAGCAAGGAGCAGGCGGACCTGGATGAATATTTTAACCTGACGGACGCTGCTGTGGGAGAGATGGACGGCAGGCTTGCCATAGTACTTCAGGATGAGCTGGTGGAGGAGCAGGCGGTAGCAAAAAACGGCACGGTTTACTTTGACCTGGGGACGGTTCAGAAGTATTTTAACGATACTTTCTATGTGGATAAGGGAGAGAGGAAGCTTTTATTTACCACGGCTAATGACACCGTCACGGCAATGTTTGACCAGGCGGGCTATCAGGACAGGGACGGTGCCCATCAGACTGCGTATGTCGTGTGCTATATGGCGGATGACAGGGTATATATTGCGGCCGATTATATCAGAAAGTTTGCTAATTTCTCCTGGGAAAGGTATGACAGGCATCTGCAGCTCTATACGGAGTGGGGAGTCGCCAGAACGTATAATATAGGGAAGAAGACCCAGCTGCGTGTGCAGGGGGGGATCAAGAGTCCGATCCTCCGGGAGCTGGAGGCAGGGGAAACGGTGGAATTCCTGGAGGAAATGGAGAACTGGACCAAGGTAAAGACCTCCGATGCCATGATCGGTTATGTGGAAAACAAGCGGCTGACCAATCTGGACACGAAGGTGGAAACGCCGGTCACCGACTACGTGCAGGAGGAGTATACGTCTGTTTCCATGCCGGGGAAGGTAAGCCTGGGCTGGCATGCCATTGGCGGTGTGGGCGGAAACGATACGCTGGCGGATATGATTAAGGAGGGGCAGGGCATCAATGTCATAGCGCCAACATGGTTCAGCTTAAAGGACAGTGACGGAGAGCTTTTCCGATCCTATGCTTCCGCCAAGTACGTGGAGAAAGCACACAATGCAGGACTGAAGGTCTGGGGCGTCTGGGATGATTTCAACTATGCACTGGACACAAAAACAGCGGTGGACAGCTATCAGATACTGGCCTCAACCACGAGGCGCCAGGAGATGGCGCAGAATATGACGGCTACCGCGCTGGAATATGGGCTGGACGGGATTAATATTGATTTTGAGGAGCTGACGGACGAAACCAGGCCGCACTTTAATCAGTTCCTTCGGGAGCTCTCGGTTCTGTGCAGGCAGAACGGGCTGGTGCTGTCTGTAGATGAAAAGGTTCCCTTGAATTCCGCTAATGCTTCCAGGCTGGACGTTCAGGGCCTGGTAGTGGATTATGTGATTATGATGGGATATGACGAGCACTGGGGCGGATGCGGGGAGGCAGGGAGTGTTGCCAGCATTGATTTTGTGACCGGCGGGCTGGACCGGATGCTGGAGCAGGTACCTGCAAAAAAGGTAATCAATGCGCTTCCCTTTTATACCAGGCTGTGGAAAACCGAAGGGGCGCAGGTGACGGATTCGGCAATTCCCATCAGCAACGTGGAGGAATGTCTGAAGAATTACGGCCAGACTTATGAATCGGTGGAATGGAATGACACGGTGTGCCAGAATTATATCGAGTGGCAGGGGACAAGCTGTTTTTATCAGATGTGGATAGAGGATGCGGAGTCCCTGCGGGTGAAGCTGAATGCCATGAGCGCACGCAATATCGGCGGTGTTGCAGTGTGGAGGCTGGGATACGGAACGAAGGCTGTCTGGGATCTGGTAGCCGCATACGCGGGAACCAGGTAACAGCATATCTATAAAAGAACGCTTTCAGGACCAAAGCCTGAAAGCGTTCTCTTTGTGGAATACCGGAAAATCTGCCGGTTATTTTACTTTTCTGGAAAGTCTGCAGCTTGCCGTGAACAATACGGCAGCAGCACTTGTCAGGGTGATTACCCAGAGGCCGGTTCCGTCTTCGCCGGTCTTGGGAACCTGATCGTATTCGTCGGCAGCAGTATCTGTTGCCGGAGCGGACGGAGCTGAGCTGTCTGCCGGGGGTTCGCTGGCCGGGGGCTGGCTCGCTGCCGTTCCGTCTGCCTCTGCCTTCGCCTGAAGATAAGCTTCCGAAGGGTTCGGGGACCAGACGGGGAATTGAATCGTACCGTCGGTCAGGCGCATTGTGTTGACGGGAATGTCATAAAAAGCGCCCCTGGATTCGCCGGCAGTGGTATAAATCCGGAATTCTCCCACGGTTCCGCCGCAGCTGATGTTGGAGTGCGGAACATCGGTGATATACAGAACCATGTACAGAACGTTGTTGTGAAAGGTGCAGGTAGCGTTGTCATAAAGATAAGCATTGGTAACCTCTCCGTTGACGGAAGCATAAGCGCCGTTCAACACATAACAATCCTTGATGACGCCGCTGGTATTGACTACGGCCTGGGCACCCTGGTGAATGGTCACACTGCCCAGGTTAAAGCTGCCGAGATCCAGGTTCTTGGCCGGTGCCCCATCGCCGGGGTAAACGACAATGTTGTCTCCGTCCTTCAGGTCGTATGTGGTTAAGGTGTAGAGTTCCCGGTGATACATTCCGTCTTCAAAAGTGCTGCCGGATACATAGCGCCAGTCGTTGACGTCTCCGCCGATATACTTCAGGGAGTAGGTGTTTCCTTCAGCTGCCCGTACGGTCAGGCTGCTGCCCGGCAGAAAGACAAGCATTGCTGCCGCAGCAAGCATGGATACAAATAATCTGATTTTTTTGTGCATATTTCTTCCTCCTTTAATTTTGTATGGGGAGATAGGTCTCTCCGTTTTCCACTTCCTTTGCCACAACTACGAAGCGCCCGTTTTCCACATGGTAGGCGCAGGTAGACAATGTCAGGAAATGGTCTCCAAATTCTGCGGTGACACCAGTGTCATATAGAGACAGATCCTTTATGTTTTGATAAAAATCATCAAATTCTTCCGTGGTGTCAGCCTGAAAGAATTTGTAGAACTTGAATACCTGGTCCGTTTTTTTATAGACCTGCGTGTAAAATACCGCGATCACCTCGTAATTGCGGAGGCATTCTTTGGTGTACAGGGCAATGGTTTTATGTTCCTGCCAGTATGCCTCATCCTTGTAGTTCATCAATGTGCCGAACATGGCGCCGGATTTCATATTGTGCCCGTGGATAATCAGGTTCGTCGTCAGGGGCTCCAGGCTGCTGTCAGTGTCCAGGATCAGGCAGCCGTTTCTGTTGGCGGAGCCGTCGAAGCCCCGGCGCAGATAATATTCTTCATCCTCCGGTGTCCACATGACAGGATAATCAATTTTGGTATCCGCAATCTGCAGCCATGCAGCCATATCGCTGTTTGCAAGGAAGCTGTCCCGGTAGGGGTTTTCCACCGGCTCGGGGGTGGGATCCGGTGGGACTTCCGGGGGATCCGGAGAAACTTCCGGTACGGAAGCCTCGGAAGAAGCCTCGGAGGAATCCTCCGGGGGATCCGGTAAAGCCGGCGGATCGGTCATCTCCGGAGCATTGGCAGACGCCTGCACTTCTTCTGTATTCCGCGAGGTTCGTATCGTGTCATTGACCTGCCAGATGATTAAAACCACGGCGGCAGTCAGACAGGCTGCCGCAGCAACAGCAAATATGGCAGCCAGGATTTTACGTGATTTTTTCATAAAACACACCTCTTCCAGACCATATTAGCCTAAAAAATCTGACAATGCAATACTTTTGACGGTTTTAAACAAAAATTAAGAAGAATATATATATAAGGAAAATTGTGACAGCAGGCATGCAACATGAGTAAATGGAACCAAAGGCTGCTTTCTGCGGCATTAGGAATGCTTCTGGTGTTATCTCTTGTCTATGTGGGCAGGGAAGTAGTACTTTATACAGGGGCAAAGGGTGTGGGCAAAAAGGGCGGAGGAGATCCCGGGGAAACCGAATTCTGCGTGGTGATCGACGCGGGCCACGGCGGGAGGGACCCCGGGAAAATAGGGATAAACGGTGTGGAGGAAAAGAAGCTGAATCTGCTGATTGCGGAAAAGCTGAAAAAGTATCTGGAGGCAAATGACGTCAAGGTGGTAATGACCAGGGACAGCGACGAGGGGCTGTATGATGCCGACACCTCCAATAAAAAGGTACAGGACATGAAGAGGCGGATAACCATGATAGAAGAAGCCGCACCCCATATTACGGTCAGCATTCACCAGAACAGCTACCCGGAGGAGTATGTGCACGGGGCACAGGTGTTCTACTATACCGGCAGCAGGGAAGGGCAGGAGCTGGCAGAGCTGGTCCAGAAGCAGCTTGTGGAGAAGGCGGATCCGGAAAACAAGCGGGGGGTGAAGGCAAACGACAGCTATTATCTTCTGAAAAAGACCAATGTTCCCATCGTTATTGTGGAGTGTGGTTTCCTTTCCAACAGCAGGGAAGCGGAGAAGCTTTGCACCGACGAGTATCAGGAGGAGCTGGCCTGGGCCATACATATGGGAGTTTTGCAGTATTTGAATGCCAAAGACTAAGTCTTTATCTTTTTCGATAAGTATGTTATACTGGAACGGAAGCAATACCTGACATTAATACGGAAAGCGTCGGTTATCATGAATACAGTGACAGTAAGGATCAGGCCGGAAGCGGAGAAATTCACGGCAGAAGAGGAAGCGGCGCTGCGCCGCGCCGGCAGCATCATACAAAGCGGCGGGCTGGTGGCGTTTCCCACGGAGACGGTGTACGGACTGGGCGGGGATGCCCTGAACAGGGAATCCGCCCGGAAAATATACGCAGCCAAGGGAAGGCCGTCGGACAATCCGTTGATCGTCCATATCTGCAGGCTGGAGGATCTTGAGAAAATTGCCTGCCGGATACCGGAGGAAGCATTTCGCATTGCGGAGGCTTTCTGGCCCGGACCGTTGACGATGATACTGCATAAGACCGCATTGGTCCCGCCGGAGACTACCGGAGGGCTGGATACGGTGGCGGTGCGTTTCCCGTCGGACAGAATCGCCGCAAGGCTGATCCGCTGCAGCGGGGGATTTGTGGCGGCTCCCAGTGCCAACCGTTCGGGACGGCCCAGTCCCACATGCGCCAGATATGTGCTGCAGGATATGGACGGAAGGATCGATATGATGATAGACGGCGGTCAGGTGGGGATCGGACTGGAATCCACGATTCTGGATCTGACTGTGTCGCCGCCGCAGATCCTGCGCCCGGGATATGTCACCGAAGAAATGCTGAAGAAGGTTCTGCAAGAAGTTGACACGGATGTCACCATACTGGGCGGCGGGGACGGACAGGCCCCCAGGGCGCCTGGCATGAAGTACCGTCATTATGCGCCGGCAGGCGACCTGACAGTGGTGGAGGGAAGTCCGGGGACGGTGCTGGCATATATCAACGGACAGACGGCAGCGGCGAAGCAGGCAGGTGAGAGGACGGGGATTCTCTGTACCGTTGAAAACCTTGGCAGTTACCGTGCCGATGTGGTAAAATGTGTGGGCAGCCGGTGGGATGACGAGAGCATTGCCAGGCATCTTTTTACGGTGCTCAGAGAATTTGATGACGAAGGTGTGACAAAAATATATGCGGAGGCCTTTGATACTGCGGGATTGGGACAAGCTATTATGAACAGGCTGCTGAAAGCGGCGGGGCATCATATCGTGAAAGTATAAACGGCGAAAATGGAAAACGGAACAGGAGGAGAGACATGATTGCAATCGGAAGTGACCACGGCGGTTACGAGTTAAAGGAAAGCGTGAAGCAGTACCTGGAGGAAAAGAACATTCCCTATCGGGATATGGGGTGTGACAGCAGGAAATCGGTGGATTATCCGGTCTATGGACGGGCGGTAGCGGAAGCGGTGGCGGACGGCACCTGTGACAAGGGAATTGTCATCTGCACCACCGGTATCGGTATCAGCATGGTTGCCAACAAGGTGCCGGGAGTGCGCTGTGCCCTCTGCTCGGAGCCTTTGTCCGCAAAGATGACCAGGCTCCACAACGACGCGAATGTGCTTGCGCTGGGGGGAGGGCTCCTGGGCGTCAACCTTGCCCTGGACATTGTGGAGACCTTCCTGAATACGGATTTTTCCGGGGAAGAAAAGCATCAGCGCAGAGTGAACATGATAGAGGGAGGAAGATAAAATGGCCAAGGTAGTAATAATGGATCACCCGCTGATCCGGCACAAGATCGGATTTATCCGCAGGAAAGAGACCGGCACCAAGGATTTCCGGCAGACCATCGGTGAGATTGCCATGCTCATCTGCTATGAAGCTACCCGGGACCTGAAGCTGGGGGACGTAGAAATTGAGACACCGATCTGCCGTACCACGGCGGAAGAGCTGAGCGGCAAAAAGCTGGCGGTGGTGCCGATTCTGCGCGCCGGACTGGGAATGGTGGACGGCATACTGGACCTGATTCCGGCGGCAAAGGTGGGACATATCGGTCTCTATAGAGATCCCGCAACCTTAAAGCCCGTGGAATATTACTGTAAGCTCCCGGCAGACTGTGCGGAGCGGGAGGTGTTTGTGGTGGATCCCATGCTGGCTACCGGCGGTTCTTCCGTGGCGGCGATCCAGATGCTGAAGGACAGAGGGTGTAAAAGTATTCATTTCATGTGTATTATTGCGGCGCCCGAGGGCATCAGGGCCATGGAGGAGGCCCATCCGGACGTGGATATGTATGTGGGGGCGCTGGATGAGCGGCTCAATGACCACGGTTATATTGTCCCCGGGCTGGGAGATGCGGGGGACCGTATTTTCGGCACAAAATAGAACCGTACCAGGGAGGACGCGAAATGGGAAAGCGGGAGGATTATATCAGCTGGGATGAATATTTTATGGGGGTGGCGTACCTTTCCGGTATGCGGTCCAAGGATCCGAATACGCAGGTAGGAGCCTGTATTGTAAGTAGCGATAATAAAATTCTTTCCATGGGCTACAACGGGTTTCCCAGCGGCTGCTCGGATGAGGAGTTTCCGTGGGACAGGGAGGGAGAGGGACTGGATACAAAGTACCCTTTTGTCACCCATGGAGAGCTGAATGCCATTTTAAATTACAGGGGAGGCTCCCTGGAGGGAACAAAGCTGTATGTATCCCTTTTTCCCTGCAACGAATGTGCGAAGGCCATAATCCAGGCAGGTATCCGCACGGTGGTGTACGACGGCGACAAGTACGAGGGAACACCGGGAAACCGTGCATCCAAGAAGATGTTTGACGCGGCGGGAGTCAGTTACATTCCCTATTCCCGCACGGGCAGACAGATCAAAATTCAGGTCTAGAAAGGCAGGTTCCGGCAGTTGAAAGGATGGAAGAAAACCGCTGTGCTGATGACGGCGGTATTGATGGCAGGGGTGATTTCTCCCGATCCGCCGAAAACAGATGTTACAGGGTTTGCCGGGATTCATTTTATCCCCGGTACCCTTGTGGTGTCCGCGACTTCAAGCACCCAGCAGAAGATCAACGAGGCCGAGGAGAGGCGGGAGCAGCTGGAAAATGAAAAAGAAGAACAGGAAAATGAGCTGAATCAGCTTCAGGGTGAACAGAAGGGGCTTCGGAAGGAGCTGAACAATCTGAATGCCCAGCTGAATCAGGTGGTGGCGAATCTGGAGGAGCTGGAGCAGCAGATCCGGGACAAGGAGCAGGAAATTCTGGAAACCCAGGTGGCCCTGGAAGAAGCGGAGGCCGCGGAGAGATGGCAGTATGAATGTATGGTGGAGCGGGCCAGAGCCCTGTACGAAATGCAGGATGAGAGTTACGTGAATGCACTGCTGAAGGAAGGCAGTATTGCCGGAGTGCTGAATGCGGCGGATTACATTGAGAGGGTGGCGACGTACGAACGGCAGAAAATGGATGAGTATACGGCTACCCGCGTCTATATTCAGGAACAGGAGGCCAGGCTTCAGGGAGAAAGAGAAGATCTGGACGGTTTGAGGCTTCAGGCGGAGACGGAAAAGGATAAGGTACAGGGACTGATCCGGCAGACTGCCAATGCCATTGCGGATTATGGAGACCAGATTGCCGAGGCGGAACAGCATGCCAGGGATGTGGAGGCTAAGATCAAACAGGAGGAGGAGAACCTGGAGACTCTGCGCAAGCAGCTGGCGGCGGAGATGGCTTTGTCCAAGGCTGCGGCCCAGGCCGCGTGGCGGGACATTTCCGAAGTCAGCTTCAGTGAGAATGACCGGTATCTGCTGGCTAACCTGATTTACTGTGAAGCGGGCGGTGAGCCTTACGAGGGAAAGCTGGCGGTGGGAAGCGTGGTGATAAACCGGGTGCTCAGCGCCAAGTTCCCGGATACCGTGCTGGGGGTTATTTATCAGAAGAAACAGTTCTCGCCGGTGGCAAGCGGCAGGCTTGACCTGGCTCTGACCGTAAACAAGGCTAACGCGGATTGCTACCGGGCAGCGGATGAAGCAATGTCCGGCATGACAAATGTGGGAAACTGCGTTTTCTTCCGCACCCCCATTCCGGGCCTGACCGGAATCAGTATCGGCGGGCATATCTTCTACTGAGACGGATCTGCTATAGTCCCAGCCCGTCAATATGAGACCGGAGCCGGTCGAACTTATCCCGGTAGATTATGGTGAGCAGATGGTCCAGCCTGCGGAGGCAGGCGATCATCTGCTCCTGCGTTATAAGGGAGGTCTCCAGCGCTTCTGCCAGCTCATCCAGGTCTACCACCTTCATAAGCCCCTCCGGGGAGAGGATGACATCCGCCAGCAGGTCGGTGACTGTCAGGGAAGAATCTTCGGGGTGAAAACTGTACTCCACAATATCACAGTACCAGTGCAGAAGAGAACCGTCTGCCCGGTATATTTTGCTGACCTTAAGGCCTTCCTGCAGGAAATAGCAGGAACAGCCGTGGGAAAAGTCCGCTCTTGGGTGCAGGCTTTTCCATTTGGTGACAATGACCTCATCGTTCTGCTCCACGATAATGTCATCCTTCAGCGGTATACATTCCCGGGGAATCAGCCTTCGCCGGTATAGCAGGGAAACCTTGTTCATGGGAGTACTCCTTTCCGTTATCGGGTCATGCTTCGCACAGACAGATGCCCGGCAGTCCCGGGGCATCCTGGGGTGATGCGGTGCGGATCATCATATTTGCCGGCTCCTTTATATATAATATATGGTAAAATCCGTTACAATACGGCTGAACCGATACCAAAATATTATAACCGTTGGGCCACGGAGTCAATGGCAAGTTGTAAATATTTCTAGACTTTTTATTCATTATTGGATATAATGAAGAGCATGAAGTACCGAAAGGATGACAAAAGGGAAACATTCAGAATACTGCCTTTGATTACGCAGCTTGGCCTGGTCATGATCTCCTCCGTGGGAATGGCGACCGCATTGGGGCTGTGGCTTGACCGCAGGCTGGGAACCGGATTCTTTACGGTGATCCTGTTTTTCGTCGGCGCCGCAGCAGGCGGCCAGGGGATCTATCGCCTGGTAAAAAAGGCAGACAGGGATGATAACGGAAAAGATGATGAAATATCTGAAAAAAACAGATAGGACGCTGCTGGAAATGCACACGGGAATGCTGTTGTTCGGTTTCGCGTGTCAGCTTGTGGGAGCTTTTTTTGCAGAGGAGCAGCTCAGATTTGCTTCGAGCCTGTGGTTCGGGGTTCTTTTCGCGGTAATAAACAGCATTCACATGGCCAGGACGCTGGACAGGGCATTGCCAAACGGCGAGGAGGCCGCAAAGATCATTACCAGGGGATATGTATTCCGCTATCTGATGGTAATTATAATTCTGGCGGTGATTTCCGTAACGAATGTGATGAGTACCCTGATCGTCTTTCTGGGATACATGAGCCTGAAGATAACGGCATATCTGCAGCCGTTCACCCATAAATTCTATAATATGTTGTTTCATGAGACCGATCCTGTGCCCACGGCGCTTCCAGACGAGGAAACCCGGGAGCCGGAAGAAGCCTCTTAAGGAGAACCCTGAGTTCTCCCCATAAACAAAATACGAGAGAAGAGGAGGTGAGAGTATGGAGCATGGGATTTTGTTATCCGGCGGGGGCGATGTGGATTTTATGATTCACGGCGTCTTTCAGTATTCCTTTTTCGGTCATACGGTCTGGATAACAACTACACACGTATGCGTATTCATTGTCATGCTGATTCTGATCGTCTTTGCTTTCGCGGCGAAGCGTTGTATGGCAAAGGCGTCCGAGACGCCCGGCAGCTTCCAGAATTTGGTGGAGCTGATCGTGGAAAAGCTGGACGGTATGGTGGATGTCTCTATGGAGGCGTCGGCGCCGAGATATTATAATTATATCGGCACCGTCTTTATCTTCATTTTGGTCAGCAACATATCCGGCCTGTTCGGACTGCGTCCGCCTACTGCGGATTACGGAGTGACGCTGCCGCTGGCCCTGATTACTTTCCTGTTGATCCGTATCAACAAGTGGAAGTATCAGAAGCCGCTGACAATCTGGGAAGATTATTGTTCTCCTCTTCCTAAATGGCTGCCAATCTGGGTCCCGATCAATGTGATCAGCAACCTGGCCGTCCCGGTTTCGCTATCCCTGCGTCTGTTTGCCAATGTTCTGTCGGGAACGGCAATGATGGCGCTGGTGTACGGTCTGCTGGGCTGGTTTGCAACCCTTTGGCCCGCCGCGCTGCATGTGTATTTTGATTTGTTCTCGGGAGCAATTCAAACGTATGTATTTTGTATGCTGACCATGACCTATATTGCCAATGAAATAGGTGATGGGACGCGCCGCTGAGGACGAAAAGATTTTATCATGATCCAGGTTTCGTCCGGCAAGTATCGGAAGAATTTTATTATTTACTACAAACATATCATGGAGGAAAAAAGCTATGGATTTCAATGAAAACTTTATTTTGGGCTGTTCGGCAATCGGTGCAGGTCTGGCGGTTATCGCCGGTATCGGACCTGGTATTGGACAGGGTATCGCAGCAGGACACGCTGCAGCGGCAGTGGGACGTAATCCCGGCGCGCAGTCACAGATCAGAACCATGATGCTGCTTGGCCAGGCAGTGGCCGAGACCACCGGTCTGTACGGTTTGCTGATCGCGTTCCTTCTGTTATTCCTGAAGCCCCTTCTGCCCTGAGCTTAGGCGGAATACCGATAAGCTTATAAAAGGCAGAAAGGAGGCAGAGGATGATACTTTTAACGGAAAGCCCGTCGCTGTCAAGACTTTTTGACCTGGACTGGCAGCTGATCGCTGATGCCTGCCTGCTCATCATAGCAATGTTTTTGCTGTTCTTTGTGATGAGCTATGCGCTGTTCAACCCCGCAAGGAAGATGTTGAACAATCGTAAGGAGAAGATCCGCTCCGAGCTGGAGACGGCCAGGCAGGACATGGAAGAGGCGGGACGCCTGAAAGAAGAATATGAAAGCAGGCTGCGGGAGATCGATAAGGAAGCGGAAGGCATCCTGAGCGAGGCCCGGCAGAAGGCTTTGAACAACGAGAATCAGATCATTGCTCAGGCGAAGGAGGAAGCGGCACGGATCTTAGAGCGTGCAAAAACCGAGGCTGAGCTTGAAAAGCAGAAGATGTCCGATGAAGTAAAGCGGGAGATTGTTGCGGTCGCGTCCATTATGGCCGGGAAGGTGGTAGCTGCTTCTATCGACACTGCTGTACAGAACCAGCTGATCGATGAAACCTTAAAGGAAATAGGAGATAAGACATGGCTAAGTTAGTATCCAAGACATATGGGGAAGCCTTGTTCGAAGCTGCTATGGAATCCGGCGAGGACAGGGCTGGAGAGCTGCTGGAGGAGATAGATGCCGTCAGGAAGATTCTTGCGGAAAATCCCCGGTTTGATGAGATGATGGAACATCCCGGGATTACGAAGCAGGAGAAGCTGGAGGTGGTCGATGCGGTCTTTGGAGGACGCGCCAGTACGGAGCTGGTGAATTTTCTGAGGCTTATTATTTCCAAGGAGCGGTACCGGGATCTGCCCGCGGTTTTCGACTACTTTACCGCCAGGGTAAAGGAGCAGAAGAAGATCGGTATCGCGCAGGTAACTACCGCGCAGGAGCTTTCGCTGTCTCAGAAGTCTGCGGTCAGGGCAAGGCTCCTTGAGACCAGCGGGTACAGAGAGATGGAAATGTATTATAATACGGATGCTTCCCTGATCGGGGGAATGGTCATCCGCATTGGTGACAGAGTTGTGGATAGCAGTATCCGCACGAAGCTGGACAGTTTGACAAAACAATTATTACAGATCCAGCTGGGATAACCGGCTGGAAGAAAGGTGCGACAGATCCATGAATTTAAAACCGGAAGAAATAAGTTCAGTTATCAAGGATCAGATCAAGCGGTATGCGTCCACGTTGGATGTGTCAGACGTGGGTACTGTTATCCAGGTGGCAGACGGTATCGCCCGTGTCCATGGACTGGAAAAGGCCATGCAGGGTGAGCTGCTTGAATTTCCCGGAGAAGTGTACGGCATGGTGATGAATCTGGAAGAGGATAACGTCGGTGCGGTTCTGCTGGGCAGTGCCAGAAATATAAATGAAGGTGACACTGTCAAGACTACCGGGCGAGTGGTTGAGGTTCCCGTGGGTGATGCCATGCTGGGACGCGTGGTCAACTCCCTGGGGCAGCCAATTGACGGAAAAGGCCCTATCCAGACAGACAGCTATCGCAAGATCGAACGTGTGGCAAGCGGCGTTATTACCAGGCAGGCGGTGGATGCCCCGCTTCAGACAGGAATCAAGGCTATCGATGCCATGATCCCTATTGGCAGAGGCCAGCGTGAGCTGATTATCGGAGACCGCCAGACAGGTAAGACGGCAATTGCCATCGATACGATTATCAACCAGAAGGGCCAGAACGTGAAATGTATTTATGTGGCGATCGGTCAGAAGGCATCCACTATCGCCAATATTGTAAAGACCCTGGAGGAGCACGGCGCAATGGCATACACCACCGTAGTGGTGTCAACGGCCAGTGACCTTGCCCCCCTGCAGTATATTGCTCCTTACTCCGGCTGTGCCATCGGCGAGGAGTGGATGGAGAAGGGACAGGATGTGCTGGTAGTGTATGATGATTTAAGTAAACATGCTACCGCATATCGTACACTCTCCCTGCTGCTTCGTCGTCCCCCCGGGCGTGAGGCATATCCCGGCGACGTATTCTACCTGCATTCAAGATTGCTGGAAAGAGCAGCCAGGATGAGTACTGAGTACGGCGGCGGATCGCTCACGGCGCTTCCCATCATCGAGACTCAGGCAGGCGACGTGTCTGCATACATCCCTACGAACGTCATTTCCATTACAGACGGACAGATCTATCTGGAGACGGAAATGTTTAACTCAGGATTCCGTCCTGCCGTGAATGCGGGTCTTTCCGTATCCCGTGTAGGCGGTGCGGCGCAGATCAAGGCGATGAAGAAGATTGCGGCGCCTATTCGTACAGAGCTTGCGCAGTACAGGGAGCTTGCGTCTTTTGCACAGTTTGGCTCCGAGCTGGACAATGATACCAAGGAGAAGCTGGCCCAGGGTGAGAGAATCCGGGAAGTCTTAAAGCAGCCCCAGTACAGGCCCATGCCTGTCCAGTACCAGGTTATCATTATTTATGCGGTTACCAACAAGTATCTGCTGGACGTACCGGTGGAAGATATTACCAGGTTTGAGACGGAGTTCTTTGAGTTCCTGGATACAAAGTATCCCGAGGTTCCTGCGAATATCGCCGCTGAAAAGGTGATTTCCGATGCGACGGAGGAAGTGCTGAAAAAGGCGCTTACAGAGTTTATCAAAGGGTTTGCGGCAGCCGGCAAATGAGTGAAGGAGATGTAGAATATGGCATCAATGCGTGATATTAAGCGCCGAAAGAGCAGTATTCAGGGCACTCAGCAGATCACAAAGGCGATGAAGCTGGTGTCCACCGTAAAGCTGCAGCGTGCCAGAGCAAACGCGGAGCGCTCCAGGGAATACTTCAACTGTATGTATCAAACGGTAAACAGTATTCTGGAGCGTGTGGGACATGTGGAACACAGATATCTGGCGTCCGGGAATTCTCAGAAGAAGGCTGTTATCGTGATCACCGGCAACAGAGGTCTGGCAGGAGGCTACAACTCCAACATTGTGAAGCTGGTGACCCGCCACGAGGGCTGGAAGAAAGAAGATGTGCTGATCTATGCCGTGGGCCGCAAGGGCAAGGATGCCTTTGTAAGAGAAGGCTACG
>ERZ777011.2207-NODE-2207-length-16494-cov-4.129327_pt1 | contig 16494 bp, 15 predicted proteins | sample MGYA00374964_ERZ777011 | MGnify/ENA primary metagenome ERZ777011 (study PRJEB29310, sample SAMD00008975) | mouse gut metagenome | study: EMG produced TPA metagenomics assembly of the Metagenome analysis of fecal microbiota from mouse which was promoted...
TATACATGCGGATACCTCCACCTCAGTTTGGTCCAGGTTTTCGTCCGCACCCCCATTTGGCCCTTTTTACTTGACTGCTTACAAATATGCTCCAATCCGGCGCTCTGCTGTATTTGATACTGTCGGTGGCTCTGTTCGGCTTGTGCTGGCTGGGCTGGCGGCGGAGTGCGGCAGGGAGGGGGGGAACACAGCAAGCATTGTGTAAACGCTTACACGGTGTTTTTGAACCTCCGAGGGCAATCAATATCACTACACTGAGGAGCCGTTGCAGCACAAGGTCTGGGAAGCCGCTAAACGTCTACGCTGAACCCGGGTTTGAGGGCAATACTACAGTGTAGAAAAAGTAGCCCCCGATTTTGCTCCTCAAAATGATATTGCATTACCTCTGCATTTTCCTGACTGCAAACCCGTTGGGGCACAAGGATTGCACCCCACAGGGATACAAAGTGAACCGAGGGGTAACAAGACGGTACGGAGCAAAAATCAACAGAGGCAATGGGATCGCCGATCCTATTGCCTCTGTTGATTTTTGCCTCATCATCTGTCACATAACGCATCTCTCTGCTGATAAACGGTCCTGATGATATCGTCGATCTTCGCCTCTTCCAGCCCCACCTCTTTAATGGGCGCCGCACGGGAAATATCCTCAATCAGCCGGGCGGCGGTGATCTCATCCTTCCGAAAGCGGTAGACTGCCCGCGCCTCATGGACAGAAATAAGTTCCGCATGGGAATGGGGTATCGTGGCAGGGTGGTAGAAGTCGATGATAAGGTGGCGGTAGGGAGCGATTTTGTCCACCAGTTCATCCAGCGAACCGTCTTCGATGATTTTCCCCTCGTTAATAATGATGACCCGCTGGCACAGCTCTTGAATGTCGCCCAGGTCATGGGTGGTCAGGATAATGGTGGTCCCCCGCTGCTGGTTGATTTCCTTAATGAACTTCCGGACAGAGTATTTCGCCTCCACATCCAGGCCGATGGTGGGCTCGTCCAGAAACAGGATCTCGGGCGAGTGGAGCATGGCGGCCACCAGGTCGCCACGCATCCTCTGGCCCAGGGAGAGCTGCCGCACCGGGGTGTCAATAAAACGGTCGACCCGGAATATCTCGTTGAGCATCCCAAAATTATGAGCGTATGTTTGGTCATCAATTTGATAAATCCGCTTCAGTAGTTCAAAGGTCTCGCCCAGGCGCAGATGCCAGTTCAGCTGGCTGCGCTGTCCGAACACCACGCCCAGGTTTTTCACCACCCGCTTGCGGTCCCGCTGCGGCGATATTCCATGGACAAGGATCTCGCCGCTGGTGGGCTGCATGATACCGGACAGCATCTTCACCGTAGTACTTTTTCCGGCTCCGTTGGGGCCGATGTAGCCGACAATGTCCCCTTTCGCGATGTTAAAGGAGATGTCGTCCACCGCCCGGACATATTCCGCCCTCTGCACAAAGAGGTTTTTCACGGTTCCCCGCAGACCGCTTTCCTTTTTGACCTTCTTGTATTCCTTCACCAGATGGCTGACTTCAATGATATTCATGGGCGCACCTCCTGTATCTCCCCATTCACTGCTTGTGTACCTGCTTTTCCGTCTCAGGCGTTTCAAAAGTCCCCTCCATCATCCGTTCAAAATCAATGTCGCGCGCCTGTTCATGCTCAATCCAGTCTAAGATTTTTCCCACCTTCTCCGGACAATCCTGATCCCTTTTCAGAGCGTGAAGCGGCCTCCACCAGAAAGGCCGCAGATACCAGTAGAGCAGCGGCGCGGCCCTCCGTTCCGGCTGCGTAAAGGCGTAAAAATCTCCTGCCAATTGAAGATTATGGAGGAAGGATTCCAGCGATTTTTCACTGTTCTCCTCGATATAGTACATGTTGTTTTCCCGTTTGTCCGGGATGTCCTCGTCAAAATTGATCCACAGCTCCCGGAACAGTACGTTCAGCACGGTGTCCCTGCCGCAGAGGTTGAAATCCAACACGCCGGCGAAGCGCATCTCATCATCCAGCAAAATGTTTGTTGCATTTAAATCGGCCTGGAACACAGAAACAGGGAGCTGGCTGTATATTTGTTCCAACGCGCTGCGGTTTGCGAGAAAGCCGGACCAAATCCGCTGAAACCGTTCTCTATACTGAGGAAACTGTCCCTCTATGATTTCCTTGAATTCCAGGGCGCACTCCATGATTTCATCACAGGGATCGGAAGGGCAGAACCGCTCCAGAATGCACAGACCGGAAGGAAAATCCGCAAAATCCAGCCGGGCTGAACCGACCTCGCAGAGAAAGCGAAGGGCGCTGTCATGGTAAATAGTCCGCCCGTTTTGCAACATCCCCGTTTCACCAAGCTGGTCCGCCGTTTGAAGCCGTGTCAATTCTTCCGCATACACAACGCATTGCCTGCCCTCATACTCCACGACCTCGGCAACGTTCCCGTTTTTGTTGATGATGATTTGGGGGCAGTAATACCCCATCGCCCGGTAAGCCGTCACGGCTTTCTGCCAGACCTGCACACGGTGCGGGGAGGTAAAATCATTGCAGGCAATTTTGATTGCCAGCTTTTGATGTTCCCATTGTGCCAAAACGGTACGGCGGAAGTCGTCCTCTCCCCGGCTGGTGTCCTTGTATTCCCAACTGCGCGGCGGGCTGCTGGCATAGAGGGAAAACATCTTGTCAAAATTCATGAAACAGATGCACCTCCGTCGGCTTTTCATGCGGTTTCGGCCTCTCAGCTCCCCGCGCTTTCGTACTTCCCCATCCCGGCCCGGAAGACCGCGCAGCTCCCGGCAAACATCAGCAGCCCCACCGCCAGGGTAATGACCGCCAGCGGCACGGGAATGGGGCTTGGCTCCAGCGCCAGCATATCCTTGACCGGGAAAAAGGTGATCCACGCCAGAGGCAGGAAAAAGGTAAACAGTGCCTGGGCCCACTCGGGGTAGATGGTCAGGGGGTACATGGACACCCGCTCGAACAGCTCCCCCACCATATCCGTGAAATTGGCCGTACTCCTGGTCCAGAAGGACATGGAGCCGCAGAACAGCCACACCGCGCCGCGAATCAGCGTTCCTCCCGCCAGGGTGCAGAGAATCAGAAGGATATTGATCAGACTTGGAACAAGCTGCACTTTGGTACAACCGTAAACGAACACCATCAGTCCGGGGATCATGTCGGTGAAGCCGATGAGGTTGAAGTCGTCAAATAAGAACTGGAAGATCAGGTTCATGGGCCGCAGAAGAAACTGGTCAAACTCCCCCGCAATCACCCAATAGCCTAATCCCCAGGTTTGTATGAAAAACACCACCGCCAGGCCGTGGCTCAGCACCGACATGCCGTACAGAAACGCCAGGCTCTCGTAGCCCCAGCCGCCGATGCTGCCGAACTGGTCCACCACGAATTTGATAGTGGCAAAGCCTACCACCCATTGGATGCAGTTGGCCAGCACATGTCCGGCCAGCATAAAGGGGTATTCCAGCCGGGATTGGATGGACTGCCGGGTAAGTATGGCAGCCACGGAGGCGTAATACCGGATTGTTTTCATCTCTTCTATCCCCCCTGGATCAGAATTGCTGCGGCCATCCTTTTTTGCAGCACGTCAAACAGCAGCCAAAGCGCCGCGCACCAAAACAGCTGAAGGGCCGTGCGCCAAAGGATTTCATGCATGGCATACTGGCCGATGTAGATGCCAAGCGGAAGCTGATAAATGTTCATAAAGGGCAGCAGCTCCAGGACCACCCGGAACTTCTCCGGGAAAAACCAGAGGGGAAAGATGCTGCCGGACAGCAGCTTCATGATGAACCCCTTTGCGTTGGCCAACGGCCCCAGAGACAATATTTTGAAGGCGCACAGCCCCAGGAGGGCCGCTAAAATCCAGTTGATGAGATAGCCGATGGCGAAGCTGAGCAGGAACAGCATAAAATGGACGGCCGACGCGGGGGCGGGGAATCCGAACATCACCGTGCCCACCAGAAACAGCGGGATGGCTTTCTGGAAAAAGGCGGCCGCGCAGTCACCCAAATCCTCCGCCAGATAGATGCCGTAGATATTGACTGGCTTGAGCAGGTCAAGGGCCACGCTGCCGGTGCGGACGCTGTCCGCGATCCGGCCCTGAACGCCCATGGTCAACAGATTTCCCATGATGACGGAGATGATGGTGTAGGTAATCATATCCTGCCGGCCCACGCCGGCAGCTGTTTCCGTTTCCTGGTAGGCGGCAATCCAGAAGCAGGACATGGCGTACATAATCAGGCATTGGATCAGGATGGTGGAGATTACATTGAAACGATAGGCCAGCGCCGTCTGTATTCTGATTTTTGAGACAAATAGATAGGATTTCATTTGATTGTACCTCACAATTTTTGCCGCGTAATTTCTGTGTTGCCAAGGCTGTGTGATTCTGCTATATTTGGAATTGCGCAAGTCCAATTTCATACCTCCAGCGGCGCTGGGAAAGGAGCATAAAGCAATGATTTGGAAATATAAGTATGGGCATCCCTTTGAGACGGAAGCTGTCATTGAGAACATAAAAGAATCAGAAGGAATTCCGCCTTTCGTGACAGTTGACCTCCAGCAGGGCTTTCGCTGCCGATACAAACTATCAAAGGATGACATAGTCTACGGGCTTGGGGAAGCTGCCAGGGGGATCAACAAAAGGGGGCATTGTTATATCAGCAATGCGTCGGATGACCCGGACCATATGGAAAGTACAAAGTCCATGTATGGCGCTCACAACTTTATTGTGGTTGCGGGAGCGAAAAACTTCGGCCTGTTTGTAGACTATCCAGCCAAGCTCACCTTTGACATTGGATATACGTTTACAGATATTCTGGAAATCATCTGCCCGGAGGCGGATCTATATTTATATGTGATAGAAGGGGAAACGCCCTATGAGATTGTAAAGCAATTTCGTAAAATCATTGGAAGAAGCTACATCCCGCCCAAATTCGCCTTTGGATTCGGTCAAAGCCGGTGGGGGTACAAGACAAAAGAGGACTTCCGGCGGGCAGCTGACGGCTACCGCGAAAACCACATCCCCATCGACATGATTTATATGGACATCGACTATATGCAGGACTTTAAGGATTTTACCTTAAACGAAGAGCATTTCAAGGATTTCCCCGAGTTTGTCAAGGAAATGAAAACTCGAAATATTCGATTAATTCCTATTATAGACGCGGGGGTAAAGATAGAGGAAGGCTATCGGGTTTATGAGGAAGGTGTCCGGAATGGCTATTTTTGCAAAAGAGCGGACGGGAGTAATTTTGTGGCGGCGGTATGGCCGGGATACACGCATTTCCCGGATGTTTTGAATCCGGAAGCAAGGCGCTGGTTTGGCGGCTGCTATCGCGCGTTGATAAACCAGGGAATAGAAGGGTTCTGGAACGATATGAATGAGCCCGCGATTTTTTATACGCCGGAAGGACTCGAAGCCGCCTCTGAACTGATGCGGGACTATATTGAGGATGAAACAGGAAGGATTTCTATTTTTCAGGTCAGAGAGGCGCTGACAGGGCTTCAGAATAACCCGAACTATTATGAAGACTTTTACCACCAGGTGGATGGCCGGATGGTGCGTCACGACAAGGTGCATAACCTGTTCGGCTACAATATGACCAAGGCGGCAGGAGAGGAATTTGAACGCATCGATCCGGACAGACGCTTCCTGCTGTTTTCCCGGTCCTCCTACATTGGAATGCACCGCTACGGCGGCATCTGGACCGGCGACAATAAATCCTGGTGGAATCATATCCTGCTGAATTTGCAGATGATGCCGTCTTTGAATATGTGCGGCTTCCTGTATACCGGAGCGGATCTGGGTGGATTCGGCGCAGACACGACCAGGGATCTTCTGCTGCGCTGGCTGGCGCTTGGCGTGTTCACGCCGCTTATGAGGAATCATTCGGCCATTGATACAAGGGAGCAGGAATGCTATCAATTTGAGAATGTGGAGGATTTCCGCCATGTTGTGGAGGTCCGCTATCGCCTGCTCCCCTACCTTTACAGCGAATACATGAAAGCGGCTGTTTCTGACGATATGTACTTGAAACCACTTGCCTTTGAGTATCCCCGGGACGCATTTGCTCCACAGGTGGAAGACCAGCTGATGCTGGGCGGCGAGATTATGATCACGCCTGTTTATACCCAGAACGCAAAAGGGCGGTATGTCTATCTTCCGGAGGAAATGATGTTTATGAAGTTCATGCCTGACGGCTCCATTTACGAGGAGAAACTGCCTGCGGGGCATCATTATGTAGAAATCGCGTTGAACGAGGTGCCTCTGTTTATTCGGGCTGGAAAGTGTATTCCTGTCGCAAAAGCGGCTGAAAGCGTTGCGGAACTTCAAACGGACGCGCTCGAGCTGCTGGGCTATCCAGGTGCAGAATATTTGCTGTATGACGACGATGGAAGTCATAAGGACTATGATAATCCGGCGAACAGAACGCAGATGAAAAAGAGGCCATACGCAGGCTGAGCATCATGTGCATGCAGAGAGGGACAGGCAGCGTAAAGCTGCTTGTCCCTCTCTCCCATGCCAGGGGACCGTTTAAGTTATTGCCATGCGCACGGGAAATCAACTCTAATATTTTGTCACGCCCACTCTTCCGGGATGTATGCTGTGCCATATTCCTTGTAGCCAATGGATTTGGCAAGTTCAATGGAAGCAATATTATCAGCATGGCATTCCCATAGCAAGTAACAATTTCCTTTTCAAACATCATAAGGCGCATCTTTTTTAGCGAAAAGTGCCGGCTTATGGCAAGGATAATTTCATCCCCACCGCATTTTTTAACTGCTCAATAAAAGCTCTATGCTTTGGAGAATAGGAAACAACACACAAAGAGCCGTTCACAAGAATGTGTATCGCATATTTACATCCAAAACCCTTGAGCTTTTCATCGCGCTCTGCTGAACATATGAAATACGTTCCACATTTTGAGCTTGAAAGATCAATTCCACAAAAATGCGAATAGTAATCTTTTGTAATGCGTTCTATCATTTGGGCCGTCATAGGTCTCATCTCCCTGCGAATCGTGGAAATGAAAGGAATCCTTGCGTCTCATTCTCCCGCCGCATAGTGGCAATGCTCCAAAAAGTCCGTAAGGATCTCCATGCCGTCTTCATCAAAAGTGTCCTGACAAGCGAACTCTACGGAAACGGCCCAAGTGTCAAAGGCCGTAAAGGCGGATACCCCACAGGCAAAAGGACTTGTATCCGAAGGAAACGTATAGGTCAAGACAGTGAATTCCTGGTCGTTGAAGATCCGTCGAGCCGTGTCGGTGATGGTGTAATGACCCGCCGCCAGGTCAAGCCATTCATCTACGCTTGCCTGAGCCTCCTCCGCTGTATTAGAGGCCGTCAGCAAGAGCACCAGCTGCGCGTCGTATAAGCTTGTCTCCTCACCCGATGCGTTCACATAGGACTGGGCTTCTCCGATGGACCACGCGGCGTAGTACATATCCCTTGCCGCCTTGTTATCACGGAGCGTCAGGCCATGGCCCGGCTCCTCCACACCCAGCGTCCATCCAAGTGTGATCCAATCCTCGCTCCAAAGTGTGCCGTCCGCCGCCACGGTGGGCGTTTGCCCACAGCTGGCAAGGCAAACCATTGTGGTACATATCATAATGAGAAAAACTGCTTTTTTCATCATTCCGCCTCCCGTGCATGATATGTTTAGGACTTAACTACCAGGATATCAGTTTCTTTGCCGCCGCGTCATTTCCCTGTAAGCATAGCTGACAGGCACCAGAGAATTCTCGTATGTTCGGCGCAAGGCGGTCAGTCACCTGCGGAAGCGGCCAGATACTCAATATACTGAATAGCGGCAGGAAGGCGTGGGCTGTTGGCAACCACGCCAAGATATACGGAATCGGAAAAACCGGACTCCCAAAGCATGGGGAATATAGACACATTGATCCCATTCGTGACCTCTTCCGTAACTGCTTGGTATCGATGCGCTTCATTGAGGGCGTATTCAATGGCGTTGTCCTCAAGAATAACCGTATTTGCAGTTAAATACGGTTCCAAATAGCGGCGCAGAGAATCATTTGATGAGAGCAGTCTGTGGAAATCAAGCAGATAGCCCTTCTGGGAAAAAATATCATATGCCTCTTGATTCATCAACACAACGTCCAGCTGTTTCGCTTCGATAGCGGCCATCAGTTTCAGTTTGGAGGCATACCCATATTCGTGGTTCTCCGGGGAGGGATCATCGGACAAATAGAGCCCGTGATAGAGAGACACCTCAGCCTTTTTAGGATCAGCTCCGCTTGCGGAGATGAATCCCCCGTTTAGTTCAGCGCCCAAATCATCCCCAACAGAGACATTAATGCAGGCCAAGTATAAGACGGCCTCTTTTTTTGTGAGCTGCTGGTATACCGTGGAACAAAGAAGAAACAGGGCAATCAGCCCCAGTAAAATTGGCAGCTTATAATACGAATAGATATATTCCGCCTTGTCTGCCAGACTCATTTTCTGAAAGGCGGCTCTCAGGGCAGCGCGTTCCTGCCGGGTGAGCTTCATACGTCCCCTCCGTCCTGGCTGACCAAGGCGTCGTCCGCTTCCGCGTCCGGATCGTAAGAGCAGGCGCGGAGCACATTGGACATCAGATAGGCGCTGACCAGAGCGCACAGGCCCTCGCCAAGCAGAATCAGCGGGGTGAAGATGCTGACCACCGCAAAGAACATCGCGAAATGGACCGCAAACACCAGAATGGTGCAAAAGAGATAGTGGGTGCCGATAAAAAATGAATTCTTCAGCATTGCCCAATTGGTGTTGGAGACGCTGGCCACCAGCGGAAACACAAACAGCAGGACGATGGCGTACGCCAGCGCCGCAGCGATCACCAGTGCCAAAATCAGGGTCCACAGGACGGCGGCGGCCCCGGTAGAGGAGGCCCGAAGGCGGTATACCAGATATCCGTCGCCCGCCAGGAACAGGCCGGCGGCGAGCAGGATCAGCCACAAAACGGTAGACTGGCGGAAATTCTCCCGGAAAGAACGGAAGAACATACGAGCCAATGCGTGATCCTCTCCTCTGGCAATTTTCAAAGACGCATAGTACAGCGCCGTGGTGGACGCGCCGATTGTAACCACCGGAATGCAGCAGATAAACCAGATCAGATTCAGATAGCATCCATAGCACAGCTTCAGCAGCACCTGGCTGAACGGGCTGTCATACGCGAGAAACTTCATTTCGCACTCCCCTTAACCATTAACATCTGGTGGAATCTCTCCAAATCAGCTCTGTTGCCGTATAGACGGTCCGATAGTCCAAGGAGGGCTCCTTCATTCTGCTCCGCAGAAGCTGGAGGGCGGAGAAGGCCATGATCTGCGTATGGATATGGATCGTGGTCAGCGCCGGAGTCATGATCCTTGACTCTGGCGCATCGTCAAATCCACACATGAGGACATCCTCCGAAACCGACTTGCCAAGCTTGCGCAGCGACTGGATGGCATCAACGGCAATAAAATCGTTGGCACAAATGAACAGGTCCGGCAGCTCCGGCAGGGCGGCGAGGGACGCGTCCATGTCAGTGGAGTTCGATTTGATGCAGAACGCCTCATCCACAGGAACACCGGCCAGGATCATCGCGGAACGAAACGCGGTATAGCGCTCAAAGAAAGACTGGCAGTGCTCATAATCGCCAATAAAGCCGATTTTCCGCTTCCCTTTTCGCAGCATCTCATGGACCAGCTTTGTGATACCGGTCGTGTTATCCATATAAAGCTGATCGGCGGGAAGGGAATCGCCAAACCGTTTATGGGGGCCGTCTATAAAAAGCAATGGCAGCCCCAGCCCGCAGAGCATTTCGCCATAGGCTTGATCAAACATCTCAATGCACAGGATGGCGCCGGCGCGTTCTATGGCGAATGAAGCCGGAAGCGTGTGCTGGGCAAGATTCTCGCAATCCACTTTATAAATGTTTAGCGTATAACCAAGTTGAGAAAGCTCATGCTTCAGCCTGTCCAGCATAGGAACAGCAAAGTGGTTGGACATCATGGAAAGCTTGGTCGTGAACAAAGCGATTTCACTGGCCGCCATAGCGCACTCCGAAGAGCCGGCGGGAACCAGACGGGGGATGCTGTTCCCCGAGAGGGATGCGACATATGAAAACTGCTTGTACCCCATTTCCACCGCTTTTTGGAGGATCTTTTCCCTTGTCGCGTCCGCCAGACCATCGGAATTGTTGATCGCCTTCGATACCGTGTTGCGAGAGATGCCCAGCGCGTCTGCGATATCTTGAATGGTGACCTTTTTCATTTGATCCCTCCTCATTTTGGTCGGTTATCCGTATCTTAACACAGAATAGTGCAAATGTCAAATACAAAATTGTGCAAATGAAAATTCATGCATACAAGAGGCAGAACACCTGGGAGAATATGCAAATGCAAAATTATTTTGTGTGAATGTAAAATTTTCGTTGACGATTCGTGTATAATATGTTAAAATCAGAATTACCAACTCCTAATTTATGCAAATACACCAATTTCACTCGACAAAACTGTGCAAATCCACAACGTGCGCAAGGAAGCAATCTCCCTGTCCGCTTCACCAAGGGAAAATTGTCCAAGCGATGGAGCGTGTTCCTGTGGCGCAGACGGAATTTGTGCGATGCTCCGATTTGTCCATTGCGGGAAACTGGTGCATTTGCACACTGCGGGAGACGGAAATAAAGTTAGAAGGAGGAAGAAAATGAGTAAAACACCGACAAGCACCTTAGCGAGAGCCCAAAAAGGCGGGGGCACCAAGCTGCACAACACCTTGGTGTATCTTCGTCAGCACTGGCAGCTGTATGCGTTCTTTATCATGCCTGCTTTCCTGCTGACGATTATCTTCCGCTATATTCCCATGGGCGGCATCGCCATCGCATTCACGGACTTCAATCCCATCAAAGGCTTCTTAGACAGCGAATGGGTCGCGTTCCAGCACTTTGAGCGCTTCCTGTCCTCCCCGGACTTCCTGGAGTACCTGGCCAACACCCTCAAGCTCAGCGTGTTCGGCCTGCTGTGGGGCTTCCCGGCCCCCATCCTCCTGGCCTTCCTGCTCAACCGCATCCTGAGCAAGAGCAGAAAGCAGAAGATCCAGCTGGTGCTGTATATGCCCAACTTCATCTCCGTCATCGTGCTGTGCGGTATCGTGCGCATCCTCCTGTCTCCCACCGGCATGGTGAACATGCTTCTGGGCACATCCTACAACTTCATGACCATGCCCCAGGCCTTCCGCACCATCTACATCGCCAGCGGCATCTGGCAGGGCGCCGGCTGGGGGTCCATCATCTACACCGCGGCCCTCTCCAACGCCAGCAAGGATCTGAAGGAGGCCGCCGTCCTGGACGGCGCCAACATCATCCAGCAGATCAAAGCCGTGGAGTGGCCCGCCATCAAGGACACCGTCCTCATCCAGTTCATCATGTCCGTGGGCAACATCATGAGCGTCGGCTTTGAGAAGGCGTACGCCCTCCAGACCGACCTGAATATGAGCGCCTCCGAGATCATCTCCACCTACGTGTACAAAAAGGGCCTCATTGACGGCGACTACGGCTTCTCCACCGCTGTGGGCCTGTTCAACACGGTCATCAACGTCATCCTCCTGATTTCCATGAATGCCATCGTCAAGAAGATGAACGAAGGCAAGGGCATCTGACAGGAAGGAGAGAGAACAAGTGAACGTTAAGAAAAAGAGTGAATTCGCCAGGCAGCCCGCCGGTGACAAAATGATTTTGATCGTCGGGTACGTCATTCTGGGATTGTTCTTGGTCGCCATTATCTTTCCGGTAATTTACATCATCCTTTCGTCCTTCATCGACCCCATCACCCTCCAAAACAGGGGCCTGACCTTTGACTTCAGCAAGTGGACCCTGACGGCCTATGAACGGGTCATGAGCAACGCGCAGATTTGGGTGGGCTTCCGAAACGCCCTGCTCTATTCCATCGCGTCCACCATCTTGTCCGGCGTGATCACGCTGCTGGCGGCCTACCCCATGTCCCGGCCTGATTTCCGTGGAAGAGGCTTCTTCAACGTCGTCTTTGTCATCACCATGTTCTTCGGCGGCGGCCTGATCCCCACCTACCTGCTCATCAGCGACATCGGCTGGCTGGACAATCCGCTGGCCATCCTGGTGCCCGGCGCGTTCAGCGTGTGGAACATGATCATTGCCCGCACCTACTATCAGGGCATTCCCCGGGACCTCCAGGAGGCAGCGGACATTGACGGCGCTTCTGAAATGGCCTACTTTTTCAAGATCCTGCTTCCCGTCTGCACTCCGATCATCGCCACCATCTCCATGTGGAACTTCGTCGGTATGTGGAACAGCTACTTTGACGCGATGATCTATCTGAAGGACCCGGCCAAGCAGCCGCTGCAGCTGGTCCTCCGCGGCATCCTGATCAACAGCCAGCCCGAGCCTGGCATGGTATCCGATGTGCAGAGCACTGCCGAGCGGGCCCAGATGGCCGAGCTGCTGAAATATGCCACCATCATCATCTCCAGCCTGCCCCTGATGATTATGTATCCCTTCTTCCAAAAGTATTTTGACAGCGGCATTATGGCCGGTTCTGTGAAGGGGTAAACAGCGTGTGATTTGAAAGCAACACACTTCAAAAGAATCCTTTGATTCTTTTGAAGTCTGCGGCATGCCGCAGACTTCCTCAGGAAGAATTTGGCTTTGAAAACTGGTCACTGACGTTTAGATGCTTTGACGGTACAGGCGGATATGCCTGCAAAACAACAACGACGAAAAGGAGAACTGACATGAGAAAATTCTATCGCAGGGGCATCTCTCTCGCCCTGGCACTGGTTATGATGGCGGCACTGCTGGCGGGCTGCGGAAACAAGGACGGTGTTGGCGGCGACAGCCTGGGGCTTGATGTGGACCCCGCAGACGTGGCGCTGCCCCTGGCGGAAACCGCCACCATCAAGGGCCTGACCAACTTCCCCGCCGGCTCCGAGTCCGAGCCCAACAACCGCACCATCTTCAAGCGTCTGGAGGAGCAGACCAATGTCCATGTGGAGTGGCGGTCCATCCAGAACGACCAGTGGGGCGACACGATCAAGCTGGAAATGTCCAATGCCAAGACACTGCCGGACTTCGTGTTCAACGCGGGCTTTGGCGAGGCCGACCTGCTCAAATACGGCAAGCAAGGCGTGATCATCGCCCTGGAGGATTATATCGACAAGTATATGCCCAACCTGAAGAAGGTCTTTGAGCAGGTTCCCGAGTACAAGGCCATGTGCATGGACGCGGACGGACACATCTGGGCCCTGCCCTGGATTGAGCAGCTGGGCTACCAGAAGACCGCCATCCAGCTCGTGGGCAATATGCCCTTCATCAACGTGGCCTGGCTGGACTTCCTGGGGCTGGAAATGCCCACCACGGTTGACGAATTCGAGGCCGTTCTTGTGGCGTTCCGTGATAACGCCGATAAGCTGAAAGCCCAGTTCAACATCGACGGCGACATCATCCCCATGTCCTGCATCATGAACGATGGCCAGCAGGACCCCTACATCCTGATCAACGGCTTCGGCGAGGGCTATGGCGACCCCGACACCTGGAAGCATCTGGCGGTGACCGATGAGGGCAAGGTGGTCAGCGTCGCCACCTCCGAGGGCTTCAAGGAGGGCACCGCCTGGCTGCACAGCCTGTATGAGCAGGGCCTGATCGACGTGGAGGCGTTCACGCAGGAGTGGTCCACCTATGTGGCCAAGGGCAAGAGCGGCCGTTATGGCGTCTGCTTCAGCTGGGATGTGGGCAATATCGCCACCCTGGAGGGTTGGGAACCCCTGCCCATGCTGAAGGCCGACACCGTCAGCCTCACTCCCGCCACTGCCTCCTACACCTCCGGCTTCCAGCGTGGCCGCTGCGTCGTCACCGCCGCCGCCCAGAATCCCGCCCTGGTCTGCTCCTGGCTGGACCAGATGTACGCACCCATCCAGTCCCCGCAGAACAACTGGGGCACCTACGGCGAGGACGACGGCTTCGACATCTTCGTCATGGGCAAAAACGACAAGGGCGAGGATATGCTCCAGCACGCCCCTCTGGGCGACAAGTCCCCCATTGAGGTCCGCGATGCCGAGAGCGTCAACGGCCCCCTGGCCATCCTGGACAGCTACTATGGCGTCTATGTCACCTGTCCCGACGACGCCCAGTACCGTCTGGATTGGATCAAGGACATCTACACGCCCGTATGCAGCGCCAAGTACTGCCTGCCCAACTTCTTTATGACCCAGGAGGACACCACCACCGACTCCAACCTGTCCGCTGACCTGGGCAAGTGCGTCAACGAGTTCAAGTCCCGGGCTGTTATGGAGGGCTTTACCGACGCCGATTGGGATCAGTTCCAGGCTGATTTGCAGGCTTACAAGCTGGACGAGTACGTGGCCCTGTATCAGAAGTATTTCGACGCTTACCTGGCCGCCCAAGAGTAAGGGCACCGTCCATTTTCCGGGCATACCTGGGTGGACGTTCCCCTCTCTTTTCCTCCCCCGTCCTCCCCAGTGGGGGACGGGGGAGTTTCAAAAAAGTCAATTCAAACGGAATGCGTCTTCTCATAAGCGCATTCAGCTATGGAGGTTCATGTGATTAGCAATATTTTAAGAGAAGCGCGAAACTATGAGGAAATTATGGAGCAGTTGATCCCGGAGCATGCCCGTCCCTCGTTCCATCTGTCTTCCCGTGTCGGATGGATGAACGATCCCAATGGCTTTTCCTATTATCAAGGGAAATACCATCTGTTTTATCAGTATTATCCGTATGAATCCAAATGGGGCCCCATGCACTGGGGCCACGCGGTCAGTGAGGACCTGCTCCACTGGGAGTATCTCCCCGCCGCCATCGCGCCGGACACCCTCGCCGATAAGGACGGGTGCTTTTCGGGAAGCGCGGTGGAGCTGGCCGACGGCAGACATCTTCTGATGTACACCGGGGTCTTTAAAGGCCCTGCTCGTCCGGATGGAACCTGCGATGACACGCAGACACAGTGTGTTGCGGTGGGAGACGGTATTAACTATGAAAAATATTCCGGCAATCCCGTTTTGACTGACGCAGACATTCCCGATGGCAGCAGCAAAGTGGATTTCCGTGATCCCAAGCTGTGGAAGGAGGCAGATGGGACCTTCCGCTGCGTGGTGGGAAACCGTCCAGCGGATGGCAGCGGCCAAATCTTATATTATTCCAGTTCAGACGGCTTCCACTGGAAATTTGAAAGTGTTCTGGCCGAGAATAAAAACCGTTTCGGCCTGATGTGGGAGTGTCCTGACTTCTTTGCGCTGGATGGGAAATATGTTCTCCTGACCAGCCCTCAGGATATGCTGCCAAGTGGGTTTGAGTACCACAACGGAAACGGAACGCTGTGCTTGATCGGCGGCTTTGACGAGCAAGGCAAGACCTTCCAGGAGGAGCGCAATCAGGCCATTGATTACGGTATCGACTTTTATGCCCCTCAGACCCTGCTCACCCCTGACGGGCGGCGCGTCATGATAGCTTGGATGCAAAACTGGGACACCCTCTCCATCGCCTCGCTGAAAACTCCATGGTTTGGACAGATGACGGTTCCCCGGGAGCTGTCCGTCAAAAATGGCAGATTGTATCAGTGGCCGGTTCGTGAGCTGAATGCTTTGCGGAGCGGACGCGTCTCTTATCAAAGCATAGACTTCGAGGGTGAGCTAACCTTAGAAGGCGTCAAAGGCCGAACGGTGGACGTTACCATTACGTTGAAGCCCGGTGACGAGAAACAGATTTATAAAAAATTTGCCGTCTGGTTCGGGCAAAATGATACTTGCCATACAGCCATCAGCTTCCGGCCCTACGAGTCCATCCTGAAAATAGACCGCAAGTTTTCCGGGTCCAGGCGGGCCATCATTCATCAGCGGAGATGCAAAGTCCCACAAAATGGCGGTCATATTACGTTCCGCATGATACTGGATCGGTTCAGTGCAGAAATTTTTGTCAATCAGGGTGAGCAAACGCTGTCAGCAACCATGTATACCGACCAATCCGCAGATGGCTTCAAGTTCTTTGCCGATGGAAGAGTCACCATGGACATCGAAAAGTACGATCTGGGCGGGAAATAAGGAGGCTGGCAATGAATCAGAAATTTGACGTCGTGGCGTTGGGAGAGCTGTTGATAGATTTTACCCAGAATGGTATCAGCGAACAGGGCAATCCTCTGCTGGAGGCCAATCCTGGCGGAGCGCCCTGCAACGTGCTGGCCATGCTTCAGAAGCTGGGGAAATCCACCGCTTTTGTGGGCAAGGTGGGTGACGATATGTTTGGCCGCCAACTCCGCGAGGTGGTGGGGAAGGCTGGCATCGACCTGACGAATTTGGTGATGGACCCTGCCGCTCATACCACCTTGGCCTTTGTCCAAACCTTTGCCAACGGCGACCGGGACTTTTCATTCTACCGTGACCCCGGCGCAGATATGCTGCTCACTGTGGATGAGGTGCCCGAGGCTGCAATTGCTCAGAAGCTGTACCAATAGAGGGAAAAGTAGTATAATGAGGGAATGATACAGAAAAA
>ERZ777011.2210-NODE-2210-length-16482-cov-3.041152_pt1 | contig 16482 bp, 14 predicted proteins | sample MGYA00374964_ERZ777011 | MGnify/ENA primary metagenome ERZ777011 (study PRJEB29310, sample SAMD00008975) | mouse gut metagenome | study: EMG produced TPA metagenomics assembly of the Metagenome analysis of fecal microbiota from mouse which was promoted...
CGGACTTTGTTGTCTCTTCAGCTACAAGCTGTTTAAGAACTACTCTGTCTCCTAAAGGTACTAACTTCATTATAAAACCTCCTTATTTTCAAATCCGTCTTAGTGTTGTTAGCACTCCTTAATGTCGAGTGCTAACCAATGACTATATATTAGTCATTTTAATAACAGTATGCAAACATATTGTAAGGCTGATTTTGCCAGGAATGCATATGTTTTCTTGAACTTTCTCATTATTTCTCTTTTTTTCTCGTATTTTTGCCAATTTCATTGGTTTTTGCGAAGTAAAAAAGATACTGCTGCGCATATCCGCCGTACTCGCCGTATTTGTCCTCGGCAAGCGCCTGAATCGCGGAAATGGCTGTTTCCTCTCCAAAATAGATGCTTTCCATAATACGCTTTATCCATACGTCCACGGGAAAAGCGTTTCTCTTTCCGAGCGAAAAAAGCGCCACACAGTTGGCGACCTTATCCCCGACGCCCTTTATCTGCTTGAGGCTTTCGACGCATCCGGCGTAATCCGCCGCCATAAGCTTATCCCTGTCAACGGCTCCCGCCATATACTTTTCACACGCGTCGATTATATACGGGCTTCTGAATCCCGCCTTGCAGCCGCGTATCCCGTCCACTCCCGCCGCGAGTATGCGCTCTGCGTCGGGAAAGGAATACATATCGTTGTCAAGCGCGTCGCCGTAGTTACATGATATGACCGCAACGATCCGTTTGATACGCGGAATCTGCTGATTCTGCGAAATAATAAAGGATATGAGCGTCTCGAAGAAGTCCTGATTCAGTATGCGCACGCCCCACATCGCTTCAATAGCCGGTCTGAGCGCGTCGTCTTTTTCAAGCAGCGCCTCTTTTATCGCGCCGTAATCGCGCGCGAGGTCAAAATAATCCTCCCAGACGCTCCCGTATTCCTCCTTTGTCGTGTTGAAAAACGTCAGCTCATCCCCCGTCTGCTTTATATGAAGGCACCTGCCCATCGCGCTTATGTAATATTCCTCTTCTCCCGCCTTCACAAAATGAAAGCACTGTCCGCACTCGAGGGTCTGACTGAGAAGAAAATCCCTTATTCCCGAAACAGTCAGACTGCCTGTTTCCCCGTCGTAATGAGTCTTATAAACCTGTCCGTTCAATTTTTTATCCTCCGTATACAATTCAGACCTAAATCAGCCTGAGCAGTCCCCCGTCTTTTCTCATGGCGTGGAAATAAGCCTCCTCCAAGGAGCTTTCCTTCATGACCTCTGCCGCAGCCTCAAGCAAAGCTTCTATGTCCCATGCGATAAAATCTATGTAGGATCCGAAAACTCCCGTAGCTCCTCCGGTGAAAAGCACACAGTCCTCGCCCGTCCTCTCATAAATTTTGTTCTGTATCTCCTCGCGAAAATCAAGGACCGCCGCTCCCCTGTCAGGCACGCCGTCAAATCTTTCGTTGGAATAAGCAAAATATCCGGCGCATATCCCGCAGGACGTAAGCCTGTCCGCAAGTCCGCTCTCGCCGTTAAGATATTCGTAGACAAGCGGATAACAGCAGGTAACACCGATGAACACGTCGTCCCTGTCATAACGGCACTCCGAATCATCAACACTCACAGGTCTGTATCCGCGGTAGCTGTCATAAAAAACTTCGGGAGAGCATACTCCGCCGTCCGGCAACTCAAATTCACCGGCAAGATACGCCGGAAGCTGCGAAAGACTGCCGCACTCCTCCTTCTTTTTCTCAGACAGAAGCACGACGTCGCCTATATACTTCATTCCGGCAAGCTCTCCCACCGTATTGTCAAGAAGGATGTACATTATATCGTACGCTCTGTCCTCGTCGTTCTTAAGCAATGGCGCAAGACTGTCGCAATAAAGCTCAAGACATACGCTGTCCTCATCCTTCCTAAGCCACATATCAAAGTCTTCCGCGCTTACTTTTACATCGCCCATCTGAAGCGCAATATTAGGATTCGGCTGTCTTCCGACGATTACGTTCCATTTTTCCCCGAGCTTATCCGTCAGATGCTTACGGTAATAATCAAGCACAAACACCGAAACGCCGTTTCCGTTCGGAGAAAGTATTAGCTCGTATTTTTTTCCGTTAAAGCCCAGTTCAAAAGCGGTGTCAAAAGCCGGCGAAAGTATTTTCGCGCAAAGTTCAAGCATTTCCTCACGGCAGCTAGCGTCTATGTACGAGCAAAGCTTTTCGGAATTTTCCTCAAAAAGCCTGAGGCTTTCCTCAACCCTGATCCTGAACGGCTTTTTATATGACTTTAAAAATTGTCTGTTAAGCCCCATTATCCGACTCCTTCCTTTATCCTGCAATGATATTCAGTATATCATAACCCAAAATATTTTTCCATACGCAAATATATCAGCTTCGTTTATGTAAAAAATTATGAAATTTTTATAAAATTAATAATTCCACTTTTAATTTTTTCCATTTCGTATTAAAATAAGAGCAAGAATATTTGAAAGGAGCTTGAAGATGAAGAAATTTTTCAAATTCTTACTTGCCGTTGTCGCGGTAATTGCGGGCGTTGCTGGAGGACTTTTCGTTTACAGCAAGATCAAAGAGAAGAAGGAAGCGTATGACGACGATTTTGAGGACGATTATGACGACGACTTCTCGGACGATGCCGACGATGAAGAGAGAACTTATGTCAATATCACGGCGGACGCTGAAGCTGCCGATAAGGAAGTAAAAGCCGAGGACTAAAGTCCCCGGCTTTTACCTTGCCCAGCAGCTTAGGTTTCTCAGAAACTGCCTTCGTATTTTTTCTTAAAAAATTTCGCTTTCATAAACGCAGTAAGTTTTTTGCGCCAATTGATATGCTCCATATGCATATATTTTATCACGGCTATTCTGACCGTACTATTCTTCTGCTTATAACACAGCCACACGTTGAGCAGTATCTCGCTTACCCTTCCGTAGAATCGTTTCTGAAACGGCGAAAGTCCATCCACCACGACTCTGTTCTCCAACTCGCCGAGTATATCGAACAGCCACGCGCAGTATTCGTCCAACAGTTCTCTTTTCATTATAAACATATTGAACATATATCCTTTGCTCTGATTCAGCACGGAATCAAAGCTCGAAATGTATTCGGGACATTTCTCGGATATTATCTGCCTTGTCTGCGTGATATGCTCTATATAATGAGTATGCTCATAATGCGAATACAGCGTTTCTATATAATAGTGACGCTTCCTCGGCAGAATAATGTCGAATCTCCCGCAGAGTCTTTCCGCCTGTCTTTCAGTCAGAATACTCTTCCATTTGTCTTTTCCCTGATGAAGCGAAAAATGTCTTCTGTAATGCACCATGCCCAAGTAATCCGCAGGCAGATTCTTCCATGCCCAGTAAAGTCCCGTCAGCTCGCAGTAGCCCGCGTTCTTGAAAGAAATATTATCGCCTGTGTCGTCGCGGCGGTACCCTATACCCGGCTTTCCCGCGCTTCCCACATGCAACGGAACATACATAGGCGAGTCAGGCATACGGTATCTCTTATGCGTATTTACAATTATTTTTATATCTGTCATAGAAGTCGTTCCCATACCGCTGCGTCAAGTCAAGTAAATCTGATTTATGCAGTACTCCAAACTTTTGTTCGCAAAAAACTTGCTAAGTATTCATATTATATAACAATCTCCCGTATTTTCCAACTATTTTTTCAAAGGTTTCACACAACTTTTACAATCCCCATATCCGCGCAAGCTCCGAAAGACCCTTTTCTATCTTCTCCGCGTCGAGACGCGCATAGCCTAACAGTATACGGTTATCGCGCGCTTCTCCTTCTTCAATATAGTATGCGTCAAGAGGGTATACCTTAATCCCGTTTTCTTTGGCAAGACGCTCCATTTCGCTGCTGTTCATGCAGTTATTTACGCTGACCAGCATATGCGCTCCGGCATTTTCACCTGATACGTATGTATTTTTCCACTTTCTAAGACAGGCAAGCATAACGTCGTGCTTATTTTTGTATATTTTACGCATTCTGCTGAGATGACGCCCGAAGCCGCCTTCTCTGATAAAAATTTCAACGGCCTTCTGATCAATGCGTGAAACTGTGTTCCCTAGATAAGCGCCGTCCCGCAGATATTTTACGCTAAGTGCTTTCGGGAGTACCATATAGCTTATACGCATTGCCGGAGACAGGGACTTGGAAAAAGTACCGATATAAATGACCTTGTCCCCGCCGTCGTTTCCCTGAAGCGCCGGGATCGGCTTGCCTTTATACCGAAATTCGCTGTCGTAGTCGTCCTCTATTATATAGCGCCCTTCTTTCGCCTGCGCCCAGTCAAGAAGCTCCATTCTCCGCCTAATGCTCATAACCGTACCCGCCGGATACTGATGCGACGGAGTTACATACGCGATTTCCGCCCCCGATTCCTCAAGCTTCGTTACAAGCATACCGCTGCCGTCCATCCCTACCGGAACGATCCTTCTTCCGAAGCCCTTCAGAAGCATATAGGATTTAGGGTAGACCGGATTTTCCATTCCGAAAACGCTTCCGCTGTCTATAAGCATATTTATTATCATCATAAGGCTCTCGTTTCCTGCGCCCAGAACTATGCGCGAGGGGCTTGCCTTGACACGCCTTGACTCCATAAGATATTCCGATATGACGCGCCTCAGTCCCAGATCCCCCCTTGGATCCCCGCTGTTGAAAAGCTCATTGTTTTCGGGAGAGACAACCTGCCGCATTATTCTTCTCCATTCATTATAAGGGAAATGCTCCGTCTCTATTCCGTCGGAGGAAAAATCGATCTCAAATCCCTCTGATGCGGTCCCGTCCGTATCCTCAGCCTCCGAAACGTTTTTCACTCCTTTAAAATCGCGCTCAAGTTCAAGCACATAGTATCCTTTTTTTGCGGAAGGCTCTATATATCCTTCCGCAATAAGCTGTTCGTACGCCATAAGGATCGTGCTGCGGCTGAATTGCAGATATTCCGCGAGCGAGCGCGAGGAAGGGAGCTTCGCGCCTTTTTTAATATTCCCCCGTATTATTTCATCCCTTATAAATATATATATCTGCTCATAAGCGGGCACATTACTGTTCGTGTCAACATAAATGGCTAATTCTTTCATCTGGCATTTTCTCCTTTGGGATTTATTTGAAATTAAAGCATACCACATTCGTTAATCTTGTGCAATGAGCGTTTTTTTGGTATAATTATTGTATTATTTTATCCGGAGGAATTATTTTATGAAGGAAACTCTTTATTCGATTCCCGTAAACGACGCTTTCGCGTCTGACTGCGAATGCCCTATATGCAGTATGTTCAAAAAGCTTGAGGACGACGCGGTGGACTACACCATGGGACCTAGCTACATGGAGGACGACACAAGAGCGCAGACCGACGCTCTCGGCTTCTGCGACAAGCACATAAGAATGGTGTACGCCAAAGAAAACCGCCTCGGAATGGCGTGGGTAATGAAAACGCATTTCGACAAAACTATCCGCGACGTAAAAAAGAGCCTTCCCTCCGGTTCGTCGAAGCTCATAAAAAAAGGAGCCGCAGGCCTCCCGGTAATCCAGTACCTTGACAGGCTTAACAGCTCCTGCTTTATTTGCAGCAGAATCAATAATTTTTTTGACAGGTATATCGACACCGTTTTCTACCTGTGGAGATCCGACATGGATTTCAGGAATAAATTCAAAGCCTGCAAGGGCTTTTGTTCCGAGCATTACGCTGTTCTTATCAAAAAATGCGCCGACTTCCTGCGCGGCGGAGAGCTTGACGATTTCGTCAATACCGTGAGCGAGCTGTACGTTTCCAATATGGAGCGCGTCCGCGACGATCTCGCATGGTTCATAAACAAATTCGACTACAATTACAACGACGAGCCATGGTACAACGCCAAGGATTCCGTCATCCGTTCAATGATAAAGACCAACGGCGCGTTTATTGAGTAGTCTTTTCGCCGTACACATATATGCTTGTGCTGCTCAGATATTTCTGCGCCTTGCTCTTCTGAACGACCACTATTTCATCGCCCTCCTCAAGCTGGTACTCATCAACGACCAGCTCCGAGGAGTTGCTGAAAATCGTGGTCACTTCCTCGTCGTTTACAAGTATCTGACTGGCTGGCGTGAAATTCTGTCCGTTTATTATCACATGTCCGGTAATGTTCCTTGCTCCCGCTATCCTGATGTCCTTATGTCCCATCTTGAGATTCGTTATCGTATAGGGCAGGTTGCCCTTGTATGCCTCACAATCGCCGTAAAGTATATCATATTCCAGCAGTTTAAGATTCTCACGGTATTTTTCGTCGTCTTCAGAATCCATGAACGCCCCATGATACCTGGCAATGATACCGCCGTTCAGGTCAAGTTTATCAAGAACAACGGTTGAAAGCTGGAATGCCTCAACATCCTTGTCTTCCTTGGAAAGTCCCATATTGTCCCAGATAACATACTGCGTCTGGTAAATGTCGCCGTTTTTGACATCCTCATCCGTCATGTCAAAAGTAGGAAGATGGTCGCCGTAGAAAACAACAACGCAGTCCTCTTCTCTTTTGGACAACGCCTCGGTAAGATCGCGCACGAATTTGTCCATCTCGTGCACTTCATTAACATAGTACTCAAATCCGTAAGGATTTCCCGTTATCTCATTATTCGTAATCTTCACCGGCAGTTCAAGCCCCTCCGTGTCTTCAGGATAATCCCCGTGTCCCTGTACGGATATGGTGTAAATAAAATCCTGCTGCTCGATCGACGAATCAAGTATACTGACTATTTCGTTGATAAGACACTCGTCCTTCGCCCATCCGAGCGGAGTAACGTCGTATTTTTCAATATACTCGACGGACGTAAAAGTATCGAAACCAAGGCGGCTGAATACTTTGTTTCTCTCATAAAAATCTCCGTCGTTATTATGAAGCGCGTTTACGGTATATCCGTAGTCCTTGAGATAATAGCCTATTGATTCGCAGGCGTTATCTCTCAGTACCGTCTTATACGGATATTCTCCCGGTCCGAAATCGTCCAGATTCATTCCCGTTATAACTTCAAACTCAGTGTTTGCCGTTCCCGCTCCGAAGGAAGGAACCGACAGATAACCGCTCGAATAATTGCGGTACAGGCGGCGAAGATTCGGTATGGGATCCTCCGAAAACTCAAGTCCCTCAAGAAGCGTAGGATCAAACAGCGACTCAAGCTGGACAAAAATAATATTAGGATACGAAGGCTCCGGTTCATCAATGCCCTCCGTTCCTCCCTGTGGGGTGGACGGCTCCGGCAGCGGTTTGCTCTCCTCGATCTTGTCCACGAGATCATCTACATTATCCTTTGAATAGTCTTTGGGTTTGTTGATCCCCATATTAAAAATAGAACTGCAGAAGCAGTAGTTAAATCCGTAGTCACGGTACCCCTGTCTTATATTTCCGAAAGTTACCGCAAGAAGTCCCGTGTGCGTCGCTATGTTAAGATAAAGCATCATCGCCCCGAAGGTAAGCGCTGAAACAAGCGTACATTTCAGATAATTTATCTTGCCATCGTACTTAGGAGATTTAACGGCGACAAACACAATGACCGCCAGCGCCGCAACTATCAGCGCGATCAGCAAAACTATCATAAAAGGCGATAAATACTGGTTCATCACCTTGATCCCCTCCGCAATATTAAAGAAATCCGGAGCCGTAAACGGAGTTTTACGGTTCGCGCTTATAACACCGTTGGTAACGCCAAGCGTAAACCACAGCACCGATATTATAACGGACGCGAAAAATCTTTTTTTAACATACGCGGCAAATGTCAGAGTAAAAAATATTATCAGGCTGTTGTACAGAAACACCAGCGGGTTAGTAAACGTATGCACAACCGCTTTCCAAAAAGACAGCCTGTTAAGTATCTCTATTACGAAATTCAGGACCAGCGCTAACAAAGCCAGCCTGATCCAGATTATTCCGAAAAATTTATTGTTCCAGACTTTGCCTACGCCCCTGCAAAATCTGTTTTCCCTTAATTTATTCATACTTTATATCCCTCCAAGAACCGGCTATTTGCCGACCTTGTTTTTTATCCTGTCGCGCAGATCCCTCGCCTTTTCCTTGAGTTTTGTATTCGCCGTCCTGGAAACTATCACAGCCGACGACATTTTAACGGCAAAATCATAATTTCCGAGTCTTGCCGCAAGATCGGCAAGAAGATAGTCAAACGTGGATTCGTCCATGCCGCAGATCGGAAAATCCTCTTTTGAGCGGGCCGTGGAAAGTCCGTCGAAAGCGTTTGTAAGCATTTCCATTTCGTTCTTTTCGCATTCCTTCTGCGCGTCCTCAGAGCCGGCGGGAAGGTTCTCTTTTTTGCCGCGGTAAAGCCACGCAAGCTTAAGACATGTGTAAGCCCTCTCGCTGATCTTTGCTTTCTTTACGACCGAATTAAAGAGAGCGAGCTTATGTCTGTTTATCGCCTCGTCATATGTGTATGTGTCGTTTTCCTCGGGCTGCTTCTTGAATTTAGTCGAAACGTTCTCTTTTATAAGGTTCGCCTGCGCCGTCGTCATGTAACCGAAATACCTGCTCAGCGCGGCATACCCGCAGTTCGGGCATACGATAGCGTCGTATTTTATGGAATCTATTCCCGAATATTTAGGCCGCAGATCGGAGTCAGACCCTATAAGACGCGGCTTTCCTGTCTTGACGGTTTTGGATTTGAATTCCTTATCGCATACGGGGCACTGTATTTTTTTATCAAAAATATAATCCGACTCCGTAACGACATGCTCGGCGGCATTCGCGCCGTCCTTCGGAGTTTCCTTTTTTTCCTCCTCATATATCTTTACATCGTCAAGCCCCCCAAGTCCCATTGATTCAAGACCTGAAAAAATATCACTCATAAATCTACCTCCAATTTATTTTAGCTTAAATGAACTTTTAAGTGAAACTATCCTGTTGAAAACCGGACGCTCCGGCGTGGAATCCTTGCAGTCGGCGCAGAAAAATCCGTTTCTGACAAACTGAAAACTTTCGTAGGGCTTCGCTTTGGCAAGCTCCGGCTCCACAAGGCAGTTGTCAACGACTTTAAGCGAGTCGGGATTAAGATTCAGACTTCCGTCCTCATTGTACACTCCCTTTTCCTCGTCAACGATATTCTCATACAAACGCGCTTCTACCCGGACCGCCGTGGAAGCGTTTACCCAGTGTATCGTTCCTTTTACCTTGCGTCCCTCAAAGCCCGAACCGCTTTTCGTCTCAGGATCGTATGTGCAGTGTACTTCGATCACCCTTCCGTCCGCGTCCTTCACGCATCCGGTACAGGTCACGAAATACGCGTTCATCAGCCTTACCTCATTGCCGGGGAAAAGCCTGTAATATTTCTTAGGCGGCTCCTCCATAAAATCTTCCCTTTCGATATAAAGCTCTCTTCCGAAAGGAACCTGCCTTTTGCCAAGATCGGGATTTTCAAGATTATTGTCTACGTCAAGAAGCTCCGTCTGTCCCTCCGGATAATTGTCGATTATCAGCTTTACCGGATCGAGCACCGCCATCATACGGGGACGCTTGAGCTTTAGGTCCTCCCTTATGCAATACTCAAGCATCGCGTAGTCAACGGAACTGTTTGCCTTGGAAACTCCCACGAGATCGACAAACATTCTGACGGATTCCGGGGTAAATCCCCTTCTTCTGAGAGCCGCGATAGACACAAGTCTCGGATCGTCCCAGCCGTCTACTATCTTATCTTCAACCAGCTTCTTTATATATCTTTTGCCTGTTATGACGTTCGTAAGATAAAGCTTCGCAAATTCTATCTGTTTGGGAGGGTTCTCATATTCAAGTTCCTTCACCACCCAGTCGTAAAGAGGTCTGTGATCCTCAAATTCAAGCGTACATATGGAATGGGTTATCCCCTCCGTAGCATCCTCTATCGGATGGGCAAAATCATACATGGGATAAATGCACCACTTATCGCCCTGTCTGTGGTGCGTCTGACGCGACACGCGGTATATAACCGGATCCCGCATATTTATATTAGGCGACGCCATATCTATTTTGGCGCGGAGCACCTTCTCGCCGTCGGCATACGCTCCGTTCTTCATATTTTCAAAAAGCTCAAGATTCTCCTCAACCGGGCGGTCCCTGTACGGACTGTTTCTTCCCGGCTCGGTGAGCGTTCCCCGGTATTCCCTTATCTCGTCAGCCGAAAGGTCGCAGACATACGCCTTTCCTTTCTTTATAAGCTTGACAGCCGCCTCATACATTATCTGAAAATAATCCGACGCGAAGAAAAGTCTGTCCTCATAATCGGCTCCGAGCCACTCGACGTCAGCTTTGATAGACTCCACAAACTCATCCTTCTCCTTGGTCGGGTTCGTATCGTCAAATCTCATATTGAACTTTCCGCCGTACTCCTTGGCAAGTCCGTAATTGAGAAGTATGGATTTCGCGTGTCCTATATGAAGATAACCGTTCGGCTCCGGCGGAAATCTGGTCCTGACCGTTTCGCAGTGCCCTTCTTCTATATCCCTGTCTATGATCTGCTCAATAAAATTCTTTGATACCGATGCTTCATTCTCCATCCGGGAATTCCTCCAACTGAAACTCATATATATTCCTTAATATAATAACAGAGGCTTTCGATTTTTACAATCCCAGTTTTACTATATTTTTGTACGAAATAAAATTTGCCGTGTTATAAAGCATCAGAATATCGGTTATTCCCTCCGTCTGCGACAGTGTTTTTACGTTTCCCATAAAATATCTCTTATCCGGCATGATTATTTTGCCGCAATCCTACGTCAGAAAACGCTCAAAGGAATTTGCAAAGGAACCCTTTATTACGGGAATCGCGCAGACGCATTCTCCGCCGACGGAGTTTCACCGTATACATCTCTGAATACCTTTCATAAGCCTTGAAAGCTCCGAGGGATTTATATCAGAATCCGTACGCCTTTATAAGCTGTTCAAGCTGCCGCTCACTCAGTTCCCAGCTGCACTTGATAAAGACCTGACAGTCCTCAAATTTGAGATAACGCCAATAGGAGTTATTCCCTCCAAGCTTATATATCCTGCACCCAAAGGCTTCCCCTCCACCGACTTCGGTAAGTCCGTCCTCTCCCATTTCGGCGAGCTTCTCTTCGTACTTGTTCTTAAAATATATACTTTTGCTTCTAAATACATCAACTGAATATTCTGCAAGCCAGCCCTCCTCGCTGTCCTCCTTCACATAAGCGTCCCCGTACTCATGAAGACTCGCGAAAAGTCCCCTTCTTTTATCGCTCGTTGTTTCCTCATAAAGATATTCGTCTTCATCCGCTTCTACGCCTAACTCCGCCATGGTTATCGGCAGCTTATCCTCGCTGTAACGGTAGGTCTCGCCGTTTTTGGTGACTTCACCGCTGTATCTTCCAGTAGCGACATTTACCAAAGTTACTATAATAAGGACAAGATATATCGAAACCACTGACAGCACTACCGTGAACGCTATATTTCCCGCCCGCGTCGCTTTTTTGGAGGTTGTGACCTTGATCACTATAAAAATTATCAGCGCCGTCAGCGCAAGCGAGCCTACGCCTATAAAAACCGCCCTGACCGAAACGGCGCTGTACATTATTCCGCTTGTCAGCCCCAGAAACGCGATAACCCACATCGCTTTGATAAATCCGCCGTAAAGCTTTGTGCTTTTAACCGAATAATAGCGCACCTCTCCGCCTTCGCGCGCTATTTTTTTGTTCCTGAAATAAAATATCAGAAATCTTGCGACGCCCGTAAGCGCTATAATAATATAAAAGATATAAGCGAAAAAAATACTGTGCCATATCCCGTCCGTAGCCATCTGTACAAACGAATAGTAGTTATCTCTGAAAAGCCACATGGAAATCGTAAAAAGATAGATTGCCGGCAGAACGAACCACGCGACAGCATTCGTCCTGAGCGTATTTCGTACGACGGATTTAAACGACGCGCCGCTGTCTGTCCGTATCGGCACCGCGCTGCTTTCCTCCGTATAAAAATACTGCAGCCTTCCGTTTGTGCATATATAATGCCATCCCGCTTTCTCACAATATTCAATATATTCCAGCGTTTCAGGCTCCGCATTGGTATCAAAGCCTGTCGCCTTGTCAAAACAGTCAACGCAAAAGCGCACCTTTTTCGGCTCGCACCGTTCATAGCAGTATGTCAATCCTTTTACTCCTTTAAACATAAGCCCTTTCGCCGCCATCTGCTCAAAATGCACGCACAGCGCCTTCAGATCATACTGCGAGCCCCAGAACCATTCCTTGTAAAGCTTGCTTTTCTTATTATCCCTATCTTCCATACCTGTCACCCTTTCATTTTTTATTCAGTATCGCGCCGCCCTCGGAAAGCATTGCCTCAAGCCTCTCATATTCGCGGTTCAGCATTTCGATTCCCGCCTCTGTGATTATATAGCTGCGCCTTCGCCCCTCCGCCTTTGTCTGTACGATAAGGCCCGACGCAAGAAACTTGTCGAGCAGCGCGTAGCACGTTCCCGGTCCGACCGCTATCCGCCCGCGGGAAATTTCCCCCACCTTCTGCATTATATCAACTCCGCAGCACTCGTCAGTAAGCGCGAGCAGTATATAATACATGGGTTCGCTCAACGTTTGCAGTTGTTCCCTTGCCATGAAGCACCTCCTTTTTTAATATCGAGTATCAATATCGACTATCGATAGTTTAACATCGAGTATCGATATTGTCAAGAGCTTTTTTGTAAGAAAAGCCGAAATTTCAGATTGACGCATTTCTTGATACATTATATTATGTAATAAAGTGTTATTATTGGAGTTATGGTAATGAATATATGTAAGTTCAAAAAAATTGCGGTATTACTTTTGGTCGGAATTTGTTCTTTTGTTATCGCAATGCCGACCTACGCCTATGAAGAAAAATACGAATGCGTTTATAAACACCAACAGCTTACCGACCTGATTCCGGATTCGGTCTCAGAATATATTGACAGCATACTTGCGGATGTTTTGGATTCCGCCTTAAATCTTGCCATAGATATTGGGATAGGTAATCTGGATATACATGATTTTCAATTATGTGCGCCGTATATAGTGTATAACTTCCATGAATATCAGGACGAAATTTATTACTATCCGATTTCTGCCAACGGGAAAATAGAATTTATACTAGGAATCATAGGTGCGGAAAACGGGTATACACATCAAATCGGCAGAGAATATGGGCTTCTCAAACTTCTCAACGAGACTGATTATATCAATAATGAATGCATATTTTATGTTATAGACGGCGACCTGTATTATGAACAAAAAACTGGCGGGCATTCTGATTCAGTAACAAGATCAATATACATATCCGCCCAGAATCTTAGAGAAAACGAGTTATCATTTTTATCAAAAAGTTTTGATGAAAAGCAGCAAATCATATCAGATAAAGTAAACTTTTTCAGGCCTGCCCAAAAAGCCGAATTTGATTGCAATGTCCACGCAAGCCGCATATTAGGCTCAATGAAAGCAATAAAGCTTCGCAATCCTCAAAATCAATATATATACAATATGTGTTGGGCTTGCGTCGTCGCCACAATAGCAAATACAGTAAATATGACATCTTGTACCGGTTTTGATGTATGTAATCGTATGGGAATAAACTACAACAAAGGCGCCGATATTTACGAAATGAAAACTGCCCTTTCATATTACGGCGTTGATTACAAAATAAAAAACGGCATACCGTATTGGTCCGAAATAAAGAAAAATATTGATAACGGCTATCCTTTGGCTATGATTCTGTTCAGTAAATATCCGGATTTGCCTGCTCACACAGTTACGCTTGCGGGTTATAATGACAGTAATAAATATATAAGAATTTACGACTCACAAAACACCTATAATCCCGATAATGAATCCAACGAAGATAACCCGTACTCCGAGGGTGATTACTACGAGTTTCTTTATACCGCGCGCCCCCGTATAGCAAGAAATGATTTAGTATATTCTTGGGAAGAAACGCTTTCCGAGTATTAAAAGTAAGGAGATGAACTGTCATGAAAAAAAGAATGCCGATGTTTTTTATCTTAATAATTATACTTTTTTGCTCAGCCTGCGATAAATCTTCTGCAAAACGTCCTCCTACAATTCCCTTTGACAAAATAGACTGGTCGGACGCAGGAAACTACAAATACAAATACGTTCTGTCAGAAAAACGTATAAACAGCAATGTCAGATATATAAATGAAATAAATATTCTGATCGACGATGCCATAAAAACCGTCATGGAACAAATGCAGGAAGCCTACAATAACGGAGAACTTCCGTGGGAAGGATATTCCGTAGACGAAAAAGAGCTTTATACTTTCCGTGGGGAGGGTTATTACATTTCCACAGTTCCCATAACGACATATTGCAATAATATCAATATGCTGTTAGATAATTTCTCTCTATCTGTTTTTAATGAAGAAATGACAGTTCAGGCGGAAATTTATATTGAAAACCTTAACGGTCAACACCCTGAAATTCACCTTAACGCCAACCGCGCCGCCCCTGCCGCCGCAGAAAAATTTCCAGATATGCAATTTATAAAAATCAATGTATATGACCCTCCCAATAATACAACAATGCTTCTTGGCGAGGACAACGACCTGTATGGACTTTCAGACGGGTCAAAATCCAGATATACCGTTGAAGGCGATGTTTTTTATTCCCTGCCCGAAAATATGCGCTTTTCTTACAAAGATATTACAGACAAAAAGAATCTCATATGGATCGAATATGAAAAATAATCCGGTGAATCATAACAATTTAAAGCGCCTACGCTTGACACTCCGTGCTGTTTTCACTATAATATAGTTATTGATTTTATTATGAAGGGCGGCGGGAAGATGATGAATTAACAAAATAGAAGACACAGGTCGGAATTTCGGGACAGGGCTTATTCAGCCCGTTTTTGTGTGCTTTTGTTTTGTTATGACGTCGTCCTCCTGCTTTTTTGCGGGCTGAAGGAAGGATTGTCCTTTGGCTTTTTGTTTAAAAACAGCAGTTCGCCGGAAGCGTTTCGCACAGCGCATACAGGCTCTGATCTCCCTTGTGTTTTCTCTTATAAAACAAAAAACATTTGAGAAAAAGGAGGGAAATCATATGCTGCAGATCAGGCATTTAACCATAAGACATAAAAAGGACTACCGCATTCTGCTTGAGGATTTTAATCTGACAATAAACAAGGGGGACAAGTGCGCTCTCATCGGCGAGGAGGGCAACGGAAAAAGTACGCTGATGAAGCTTATTTACGCTCCCGAAGCCGCGGAGGGATACGTCGAATACGAGGGCGAGATACAGCGCGGAAAAGAACGTTTGGGCTATCTGCCGCAGGAGCTTCCGGCTGATGCGCTTAACCTCACCGTGTACGAATACCTTACCGCTTCGGGAGGATTTTACGACAAGGACCCATGTGAACTTGCAAGGCTGTGCGGAAAGCTCGGATTTCCTGCGGATCGTATGTACTCGCAGGAGCCTCTCGGCGTGCTGTCAGGAGGCGAAAAAATCAAAGTCCAGTTGATAGGACTTCTTATAGACAGCCCTACGCTCCTGCTGCTTGACGAGCCGTCAAACGATCTTGATATAGAAACGCTTGTATGGCTTGAAAATTTCATAAAAGACAGCGATATTCCCGTGCTTTACATTTCGCACGACGAAACGCTTCTTGAGCGCACCGCGAATATGATCGTCCATATAGAGCAGCTCAGGCGCAAAACCGTACCCCGCTGCACGGTTGCCCGCAGCGGCTATAAAGATTACATCTCGGCGAGGAACCTGCGATCTGAGAAGCAGGCGCAGACTGCGAAAAGCGAGCGCAGAGAATATGACAAACAACAGGAAAAATTCCGGCAGATACGGCAGAAGGTGGAGCATCAGCTTAACGCCGCCAGCCGTCAGGACCCTCACGGAGCCGCGCTTTTAAAGAAAACCATGCACCGGGTAAAGGCATATGAGGCGCGCTTTGAAGACGAATTTGAAAATATGACCGAGCTTCCCGAATATGAGGAAGCTATGTTCACCAAATTCGGCAGCCGCGCTTCCATACCTAACGGCAAAGTCGTGCTTGATTTTTCGCTGAATGAACTTCGCGTCCCGGAAAATAACAGCGGGCAATCCGGTTTGCAGCCGGAGAACTGTACCGTTCTTTCGCGGGATCTGCGTCTTTATGTGAGAGGTCCCGAACATATTTGCATTATAGGAAAAAACGGCTGCGGCAAGACGACGCTCATGCGTATTCTGGCGGAGGAGATGTTAAAACGCTCCGACATAAAAGCCGCCTGCATGCCTCAGAACTACGAGGAGCTTCTTGAGCTTGAACAGACGGCGGTGGATTTTTTATCTGACGGCAGCAAGGAAAGCATATCGCTTACGCGCGCTTATCTCGGCAGCATGAAATTCACGGCGGACGAAATGACGCGTCCGATGCGGGAGCTTTCAGGCGGACAAAAAGCAAAGGTAATGCTTCTGTATCTTGACACATCGGACTGCAACGTTCTTTTGCTTGACGAGCCGAGCCGCAACTTTTCGCCGCTGTCAAAT
>ERZ777011.2211-NODE-2211-length-16482-cov-2.887807_pt1 | contig 16482 bp, 15 predicted proteins | sample MGYA00374964_ERZ777011 | MGnify/ENA primary metagenome ERZ777011 (study PRJEB29310, sample SAMD00008975) | mouse gut metagenome | study: EMG produced TPA metagenomics assembly of the Metagenome analysis of fecal microbiota from mouse which was promoted...
AAAGTCGAGTGCAAAACCGAAGTATCCAAGACGCAGTCAAGACCGCATATCCGACGAAACCCGAAAGCACACGCCGAACACCGCACACCGGCCGGAATCCCCCGTTCCACCGGAACAGCCCCCACATCGCCCCGCACGGCGGGACGCCCCCTTTCCCCTACTTTCCGGGCACCCTTAAGGATAAAACCGGATTTTTGGCTAAATTTGTCAGCGCCGACCGGGAAAGGTCCGGCCAGACTTTATTTTCAGACACGTGGCAAGAAAGAGAAAAGAGCTGCCCCTGATCGAGGGGCTGGAGATAACCACCCTGGCCGCCGAGGGCAAGGCCATGGGCAAATACAACGACATCGTCGTTTTCGTACCGCTCACCGTTCCGGGCGACGTGGTGGACGTACAGATACGCAACCGGCGCAGACGTTTCATGGAGGGGACGGTGGTCCGTTACATCCGCCGGTCGCCGCTGCGCGAAGAGCCCTTCTGCGAACACTTCGGCGTGTGCGGAGGGTGCAAATGGCAGAACCTCCCCTACGCCGAACAGCTCCGCTTCAAAGAGGAACAGGTGCGCGACCAGCTCACCCGGATAGGCAAGGTGGCGCTTCCGCCGCTCTCGCCCATCGTCGGCTCGGCGCAGACGGTACGCTACCGCAACAAACTCGAATTCACCTTCGCTCCGCGCCGCTGGATGACCTACGAAGAGATCGCCCGTGGCGGCGACATCGAGGCGGGCGCCGCCCTGGGCTTCCACATCCCCGGCAAGTTCGACAAGGTGCTCGACATCCGCGAATGCTGGCTGCAACCGGCTCCGTCGGGCGAGATCCGGCTCGAGACCAAACGGTTCTGTCTGGAGCAGGGATACAGTTTCTACGACATCCGCGAACACCGCGGGTTGCTGCGCAACCTGGTGATACGCACCTCCTCCACAGGAGAGGTGATGGTGATCGTCGTCTTCGGCGAAGAGGACCGCGCCCGCATCGGCGCCCTGCTCGACCACCTGAAAGAGCGCTTCCCGCAGATCACCTCGCTGATGTACATGGTCAATACGAAGCTGAACGACTCGACGGGCGACATCGACGCCCGGCTGTGGAGCGGACGCGACCATATTTACGAAGAGATGGAGGGCCTCCGCTTCAAGATAGGACCGAAATCGTTCTACCAGACCAACTCGGCCCAAGCCTACGAACTCTACAAGGTGGCCCGCGATTTCGCGGAGCTCACAGGCTCCGAAATCCTCTACGACCTCTACACGGGGACCGGCACGATCGCCAACTTCGTGGCCCGCAGTTGCCGGCGGGTGGTGGGCATCGAATACGTCCCGGAGGCCATCGAGGACGCCAAACACAACTCCCTGCTCAACGGCATCGACAACACCGCTTTCTTCGCGGGCGACATGAAAGACGTGCTCGACGACGCCTTCATCGCCCGCCACGGCAGGCCCGACGTGGTGATCCTCGACCCGCCGCGGGCCGGAGTGCACGAAGATGTCCTGGAGACCATCAAGCGGGCGGCCCCCCGACGCATCGTCTACGTAAGCTGCAATCCTGCGACGCAGGCCCGCGACCTGGCCCTGCTCGCCCCGATGTACGGCGTGAGTGCCGTACAACCGGTGGACATGTTCCCCCACACGCATCACGTGGAGAATGTCGTCCGCCTCGACAGGAATACCGACTAAAACAGATACCGTGATGAAAAAAGCAACCATTGCCGCAGCGCTTCTGCTGTCGGCGCTACCGCTCGCCGCACAGAAACCCTCGGTGGAGGTGACGGCCCGCAGCGCCGCGGACAACTCGCTCCTGTTCGATGCCGCCGTCGACGGCTTCGGCACCTTTACCGTCCGTCTGAAGACGACCGACATCCGCAACCATGCGGGAAGCGGCGAGGCCACCGCAATCGCGACCCTCCGTGCACCCGGCGGGGAGATCTTCTCGCTCGCGCCGCAGGATGCCTCGCGCCCCGTCGAAGCCGATTATTCGTGGGACTGGATCAACGGCCGACTCGATGCGACACCCGATGCGGAGTTCGTCTACCGGCTGCCCGTCGCCGCCGGCAAGCATACGACCGTACGCGCACTCACCCCCGCCGAGACGGGCATGGTCCGCGACAACATCGCCGGTTTCCGCATGTGGGAGTTCTCTACGGAACGGAACGAACCGGTGTTCGCCATCCGCAAGGGGACGGTCATCTACGTGGAAGGCTATGACGCGGAGCGGAAGCAGGCCGGAGGCGGTACGATCATCGTCGAACATGCCGACGGTACGCAGGCACGCTACGACACCCTCCGAAGCGACTCGGCACTGGTCGCCCCGGGCGAAACGGTCTATCCCGACATGCCGATCGCACCGGCGGGGGCTCCGGCGTCCGCGTGGGCCTCTACCGCTACGCCGCCAACCGCGACACCGCCCTCCATCCCCACATGATGGCTCAGAAGGAGTTCATCGACCCGCTCTTCATGACCGCACGCGGCAACGGAGTGCTCACCGACGGAGAGACGGCGACAGCCGAAACGACGAAAAAACTACTGAACGCCGAATCGGGCCGGAGGAGTTTCTGGCAAAGGATATTCGGCCGGTAAGAGCGCAACCTACTCGCGGTCGCGATAGATCGCGGTGATTTTCCGGAAGAAGGCTTCATACGAGAGGTCTTCTTCCGCTTTTTTACGGGCGGCCTCGCCGAGCCGCTCCCGCAACGCCGGTTCTTCCACCAGCCGTCGCATGGCATCGGCCAGGGTCTGCGGGTCGGCAGGCGGCACGAGGATGCCGTTCACACCGGAATCAACGAACTCCGGCTGCGCCCCGTTGTCGGTGGTGATCACAGCCTTGCCCGCCTGCATGAATTCGAGCACCGTAAGACCGAACGCCTCCCGTGCCACCGTGGGCACGACCCCCAGGTCGGCCTCACGGATCAACGACGGCACATCGTCCACGAAGCCCGTGAAGACCACCTTTCCCTCAAGGCCCGCGGCACGCACCCGGTCGCGCAGCTCCCGTTCATAGAGCGGGGTACCGCATCCGGCGACCAGGAGGACGAAATCCTCCTCCTTCAGCAGGGCCGCGGCATCGAGCAGCACCTCCACCCCCTTCTCGGGATGGAGTCGGCCGGCATAGGCGATCACGGCCGTTCCGGAGGCGATGCCGTACCGCTCCCTGAACGAAACGTCCCGCGTGCGGTGCGGGACGGCGACGGGAATGGCGTTGTGGACGACCGCCACCTTCCGCGCATCGATCTTCGGCGCAGCGGAAAGAAAAACATCCTTCGCCAAGTGCGAAACGAAAACGATCCGGTCGGTCCGGCGGTAGAGATACGAATAGAGGAAATTGGTCTTCGCCGGCCGCACCAGATGGCGCGTAAAGACCACTTTCGGCCGCCTGCGGGAAAGGGCCCGGGCGAAGAGCGCGATGAACGTATCCTTGAACTGATGGGTATGGACGACACCGACCCCTTCGGAATCGATGAGACGCTTCACCTTCAGTACGGAGCAGGGACCGAAACGGCTCCTGAGCGGCAACTGCACGAGCGGCACCCCCAGCGCCGCCGTCTTCCGACGGATGATTCCGCTCTCGCGCGAGAGCAGCCGCACGCCGTATCCCTCCTTCAGCAAGCGCTCCGTCAAATCGTACACATACTGTTCTCCCCCGCCCCAGCCGGCCGAAGCGAAGAGTTGAAGTACGATCATCTGTTTTCCCGGTGCATCCATATCGCCCTACCGCTCCTCCTTCACGATGCCGTAGGGCGTCCGGCCCACCTGATTCCGGGTATTCTCCTGGTACAGGAGCCGGTTGGGTTCGTTGAAGTAATCGAGGCGCTTGTGGTGTTTGTGGTAGACGACCATGCAATGGTTCATCACCAGCGGACGGATACCCAGGCGGCCCAGCCTGTCCTCCAGGTCGGTATCCTCGCCCGTTCCGGGGTTGACGTAACGTTCGTCGAACCCGTTGGCCTTGAGCAGGTCGGACTTGGATATGGAGAAGTTGCAGCCGATGATGCCCGCATAGCGCTGACGGAGAAACCGCCGCACGAAGGGCGAAGTGAGGCGGATGCAGTTCTCCATGCGCTTCTCCCCGCGAAAGATGCCGGCCCACAGCAGTTCGCGCGTCAGCCGCCGCTCGAAATGCGGGGCGGCCACCCTCCCGCAAGACATCTTCTCCGAGATGCGGGCCGGCAGATCCACCCGCCTTCCGGCCAGGGCGTACCCCTCGCGGCGCATCCGGTAATGCTCCTCGACGAATTTCCGATGGGGAATGCAGTCGCCGTCCAGAAAGACCAGGTAGTCGGCCCGGCTGCGCACCACGCACTTGTTCAACATCAGGTTCTTCCGGAACCCTTCATCCTCCTGCCAGAGGTGAATGACCGGAAAAGGCTGCACGGCCATCAGCTCCTTCAACCGCCGGACCACCTCCTCGCGCGAACCGTCGTCCGCCACGATCACCTCGAAATCCTTGAAGGTCTGTTTCCCCAGGGCGACAAAGATCATCTCCAGCCAGTCGAGGCCGTTATAAAAAGGAATTATCAGCGTAACTTTCGGTGTATCTGCCATCGTATCTCTCCGTTCTTCGTCTTACGCACCAAAGATACGAATTAGCCAGAGCAAAAGCAAGCGCGTTCGCTTTTGCCGAACGTGCGTCTCCCGGGCGAAGCCAACGAACCGGTGACGGCACTCCGCAAATGCTCCGGTGCGAAGAAAAACGCCCGACCGTTTCCCTGCACTCCGGAATTTTCCCCATCTTTACCCCGTGCAAGGAGGCTCCGGAAAAATCCGGCGCGATTTATGGAATACGGAATGCCGTTGCATCCATAGAGTAAAAGTCCAACAAAACACAGAAACGAAAATGAAAAAATTACTTCTCATGGCCGCCGGACTGCTGGTGCTCTCCACGGCCGCATCCGCCCAGCAAACCGAAACCTATCCGAGCTACATCTCCGTAACGGGGAGTGCCGAACGCGATGTGACGCCCGACGAAATCTACGTGGGAATCACCATCGACGAGAGCGACAGCCGCAACGGGAAGATCACCGTGGCCGAACAGGAACGCAGGATGGTGGCCGAACTGAAGAAGCTCGGCATCGACGTGGACAAGGATCTGCAGGTAGGCGACATGTCGGGCGACCTGAAGAGCTACGTGCTGCGCCGCGATCGGGTACAGACGCAGAAGAACTACGTGCTGAAGGTGGGCGATGCCGCCACGCTGGGCAAGGTATTCCAGTCGTTGGCCGCGATCGACATCTCCCGCATGAACCTCATCAAGGCCACGCGCAGCGACATCGAACAGATCCGGCTCGAACTGCGCGCCGAAGCCATGAAGAGCGCACGACGCAGCGCCGACACCCTGGCCGAGGCCATCGGACAGAAAGCCGGCAAGGCGTTCATGATCAACGACAACAACTACTACGGAGGAGGCACGGTCTACTTCAACTCCGCGATGCCGGTGGCACGTTCGGCCAAAATGGAGATGGCAACCGAGGATGCGGGTTCGGCAATCGAATTCCAGGACATGAAGGTCAACTGCTCGGTGAACGTGCGCTTCATCCTGGAATAACGCTCCGGGGCTCCGCTTCCCGCAGGGCGACGACCGGCATCTCCGGTCGCCCCGGCAGGCAGGCGTTCCCCACAGACCCGACAGACAGCATGGAAACGATACGACCGGAAAAAGAGATGACGGATGACGGAACGGCAACGCTCCGTCATCCGCTTTTCGGCGACACCTACCACTCCCTGCACGGCGCCGCAACGGAGTCGGAACACGTCTTCATCCGCAACGGACTCGCCGCCGCAGGCAAGGCGACGGTACGGATACTCGAAGCGGGATTCGGCAGCGGCCTCAACGCATGGCTGTCGTTGCAGTACGCCCGGCAAAGGGGCATGCGGCTCGACTACCGCACCGTGGAGCGCTACCCCGTGGATGTCCAAACGGCCTGTCGCCTCGGCTACACGGACGACCCGCTCTTCGCGGCTCTCCACCGCAGCGCATGGGAAACGGAACAGGCGATTACCGAAAACTTCACACTGACCAAATACGCCGCCGACATGACCGCCGCGGGAGGAGGTTGGGAAGCGTTCCGCTACGACCTGGTCTATTTCGACGCTTTCGCCCCCGACACCCAGCCGGAAATGTGGACGGCCGACCTCTTCCGGCGCATCTTCCGCCTCCTCTCCCCAGGCGGCATCCTCGTGACATACAGCGCCAAAGGGACGGTCAAACAAGCCCTGCGCGAAGCAGGGTTCACGGTACGACGGCTGCCGGGTGCACCGGGCAAACACCACATGGTGCGGGCCGAAAAGCCGTTGCCGGCTCCCCCGCCCGGCTCCGGTACCGGCCACGGCGCATAACCGCCCCGGCCCGCAAAAAGAAACGGCTGCCGCAGGTCCGGAGCCAGAACCGAAACCTCGGAAACGGGCCACGACCGGAACGACCGGCAAAGAATAACGGTTCATTACCACCCTGCGGGAAGGTAATGAACCGTTATTTATATTACCTTTGAAAGCCGGCTACACCCAACGACCGGCACAGCGACCATGGAAAAGACCTACTCCTTCACCTACAGACACTACGATCTTCCGCACGGAGCGCCGCACGGAGCGCCGCCCGAAGACGCCCGACTGATCGCCGAAGCCCGCCGGGCGGCCGAAACGGCCCACGCACCCTTCTCGGGCTACCGCGTGGGGGCTGCGGCACGTCTGGAGAGCGGAAAGATCATCACCGCCTCGAACCAGGAGAGCGAGGCCTTTCCCGCCGGGCTGTGCGCCGAACGGGTGTTGCTCTTCGGGCACATGGCCTCCTCGCCGCAGGACAAAATAACGGCACTGGCCATCGCCTCCCATCCCGATGATGCGGAGTGTTATCCCTGCGGGGGATGCCGGCAGGTGATGCTCGACGCCATGCGGCGCCAGGGAGCACCGTTCCGCATCCTCATGAGCAGCGGCCGCAGCGCCACCGTCGTGGACGATCCCACCTGCCTGATGCCCTTCCCCTTCGGGCTCTGAAGAGTCCGCAACGCGCCGCCGCAACGCATCATCTACCCTCGACAATAATACGTATACCGAATATATGGCAAACGAAACTTTCACCGGTAGGTTCTCCGCCGCCGACATCCTCTACGAGGACAACCACCTCATCGCCGTAAACAAACGGGCCGGACAGCTCGTACAGAGCGACACGGCAGGCGAACCGGGCCTCGAAGATACGATCAAGGCTTTCATCAAAAAACGCGACGGCAAACCGGGCGAGGTGTTCCTCGGGGTAGCCCACCGCATAGACCGCCCCGTAAGCGGCGCGGTACTCTTCGCCAAGACCAGCAAGGCGCTGGCGAGGCTGAACGAAATGCTGCGCGAGCGAAGCATTACGAAACACTATTGGGCGATCACGGAGAACATTCCCCAGGAGCCGGAAGGCACGCTTCGCCACTGGATGACGCGCGACGGCAAAACCAACCGGGCGCACGCCTACTCCTCCCCGCGCGGCGACGCCAAAGAGGCACTGCTCCGTTACCGGCTGCTGGGCGGCAGCAAGAACTACCGGCTGCTGGAGATCGAGCTCATCACGGGCCGCCACCACCAAATCCGCTGCCAGCTCGCCAAAGCCGGATGCCCGATAAAGGGCGACCTGAAATACGGCGCCCCTCGGTCCAATCCCGGAGGCGGGATCTCGCTCCACTCGCGCAGTCTCTCCTTCATTCATCCCGTGCGGAAAGAGCCGCTGACCATCACCGCGCCCGTTCCGCGAGAGGACAGCCTGTGGACCTTCTTCGAGAAGTCGCAGGGCGGAGCCGAATAGCCCGGCTCGCCGGAAGAGCCCGAAAACCGACGTTCCGGAGATTTTCCGACGGCAGCGTGTTACACGGCCCCCGCGGCACGTCCTTCTCTCGACAAGGAGTGCAATCGAGCGGACGGCACCGTGCGAAGCGACCGAGTCCGGTGCGCAAGAATACGCCGCAGAACAACCTCCTCAAAAGACGACACAACAAACCGATGCAACCATGAACAATATTTTCACCACCCTCTTGTGCCTGCTGGCCGCAACGGCCGCAACCTCCTGCGGACCGCTGGAGCGCAAGGCCGACAACCTCGCCCGCCGCATGACGGAAGAGACGTTCCGTTCCGGCCGTAAACCCGTCGTCCGCCAACGGGAGGTGGTAGGCAGCTTCCAGGATATCGCGGTATCGACCGGTATCCGCGTAGAGATCGAACAGAGCGAAGAAAACTCCGTCGAAGTATCCGCCGACAAGGAGATCGTCGATCGCGTACAGACCGAGGTGGAGGGCAATACGCTCCGCATCCTCTACCGTCCGGGCACCTCCCTCCGCGGTACCCTCACCCGAACCCTCGTGCGGGTGCGTTGCGCGGAACTGACGGGTGTATCGGCTGCCAGCGGTGCCGCAGTGACCTTCGCGGAGGGCATCGAAAGCGACAGACTGGAACTCAAAGCCACGAGCGGGGCCCGTATCGACGGGGAGGTGCAGACCGACGATCTCATCCTTTCGGCCACCAGCGGCGCCAACCTCACCCTCACGGGGTATACCCTCCGCTGTAAAGGCTCCGCCAAGAGCGGCGCACGCATAGACGCCTCGGCCCTCGTGAGCGAACGCGCATCGGTGTCGGCCACCGCCGGCGCCGGCATACGCATCTTCGCCCGGGAGCATCTGAAAGCCTCGGCCACGGGCGGAGCGACCGTCACCTATCTCGGCGAGCCGGAGACGAGCGACCTCTCTGCGATCGGCGGAGGCATGATCCGCCGCCTCTGAGCCCGGAAAACAGTCCGCATCCTGCCCGGGGTCCGACTCGCCGTTTTCCCAAGAAAGCAAACATCCGGAGTATCGCGATACTCCGGATGTTTCCGTATTTTCAGCAAAGTTCCCCGGAGCCCCCGACAGGCAGACTCTCCCGCACGACAGTACGAAACTCCCCTCGGCGCCCCATCCGCAAACGGCCATGCGGAAAAAGCCATGCCCCCCGACGCTTCATAGCCCCGACCGGCAAGAGTAGCGACGAAAAACCTCTTCCCCGGAGCTTTTCGCCCTTTGCTTCGTGCTGCGCTCCACAGAAGTACCGGAACGCGCCCCGAAGCAAGGAAGCCCGAACCCGTTCCGCAGGGCTACAATCCCGTGATCCGCTTGATGTCGTTCAGCATGTTGAGGGCCTGGATGGGCGTAAGCGAATCGATGTCGAGTCCCCGTATCTGGTCGCGTACCTGCACGAGCACCGGGTCCTCCAACTGAAACATGCTGAGCTGCATACCGGGCACCTCCTCCGCATGGGCGGCTTTACGCCCTTTGCCGCGCCCCGAAGGCTTCGCGGCGGCGCGGACACCCGCGGGAACGGCAGCTGGAACCGTCCCGCCATCCTCCCCTGCGGCCCCCCCGGAGGCTCCTTCCAACGAAGCGAGCAGGGCTTCGGCCCGCTCGATCACCCGGACGGGCATGCCGGCCATCTTGGCGACATGGATACCGAAAGAGTGCTCCGTCCCTCCGCGCACCAGCTTGCGCAGGAAGAGAATCGTCCGGTTGACCTCCTTGACCGACACATGGTAGTTCTTTACCCGCGGCAGCAGCTCCTCCAGTTCGTTGAGTTCGTGGTAATGGGTGGCGAACATGGTCTTCGCCCGCGCCAGGGGATGGTTGTGGATATACTCCACCATGGCCCATGCGATCGACATGCCGTCGTAGGTACTCGTCCCGCGGCCTATCTCGTCGAGCAGGATGAGACTGCGGTCGGAAAGGTTGTTCATGATGGAGGCCGATTCGAGCATCTCGACCATGAAGGTACTCTCGCCCTGGGAGATGTTGTCGCTCGCCCCCACACGGGTGAAAATCTTGTCCACCACGCCGATATGGGCCGACGAGGCGGGCACGAAAGAGCCCATCTGCGCCATCAGCACGATGAGGGCCGTCTGCCGCAGCAGGGCCGACTTACCGGCCATGTTCGGTCCCGTAATCATCATGATCTGCTGCGAGGAGTCGTCCAGGCAGACGTCGTTGGGAATATACTGCTGCCCCACCTCCATGAGCGTCTCGATGACGGGGTGCCGCCCGTCGCGAATATCGATCGTCCGGTCCTGAGAGAGCTCCGGCCTGCAATACCCCCGTTCGGCCGCCATGACGGCGAACGAACGCAGGCAGTCGGCCCGCGCCACCACCGCGGCATCGCGCTGGAACGCCGCGATGGAACGGGAGAGGTACTCCACCAGTTCGGCATAGATGCGCTGTTCGATGGCGAGCATCTTCTCCTCCGCACCGAGTATCTTCTCCTCGTACTCCTTGAGCTCCTGTGTGATGTAGCGCTCGGCGGAGGTCAGCGTTTGTTTGCGTATCCAGTCGGCAGGCACTTTGTCGCGGTGCGTGTTGCGCACCTCGATATAGTAGCCGAACACGTTGTTGAAACTCACCTTGAGCGACGGAATACCGGTGGCTTCGCTCTCGCGCCGCTGAATCTCGGCGATCACATCCTTGCCATGGCACGCGATACGGCGCAGGTCGTCCAGTTCGAGGTCCACGCCGTCGGCAATGATGCCTCCCCGCTGGATCTGGTTATTCTGCGGATCGGGAAACAACTCCTTTTCGATCCGCTCCCGCTGTTCCACGCACAGGTCGAGCCCTTCGGCCAGCGCTGCGAGCGCCTCATCGCCCGATGCGACGAAAGCCTCGCGCAAATCGGCCACGGCGCCGAGCGACAACTTGAGCTGCACCATCTCGCGCGGTGAGATGCGCTGCGCGGCGATCCGCGACGAAAGCCGCTCCAGATCGGCAATCCGTTCGAGTATTCCGCCCGCCTCCTCCCGGAGTCCGTCGTCGTTCCGGAAACGCTCCACCACATCGAGCCGACGGTTAAGCCGCTCGGTATCCCGGATGGGAAGGGCGATCCACTGTTTCAGCAGGCGCCCGCCCATGGGGGTGAGGGTCCGGTCGATGACATCGGCGAAACCGCACCGCTCGCGCAGGGAGTTGGACGAGAAGAGTTCGAGGTTGCGTATCGTGAAACGGTCTATCCACACGTAGTTGTCCTCGTCGATCCGCGAAATGCCCGTGATGTGGCCCACGTTCTTGTGTTCCGTGAAATCGAGGTAGTAGAGAATGGCGCCCGCCGCCGAGACGCCGCTCGTCATGGCGTCGATGCCGTAGCCCTTGAGGGAGGTCGTCCCGAACTGCTTGCAGAGCTTCTCGCGGTTGATGTCCTCGGCGAAGACCCATTCGTCGAGTTTGTAGGTGTAGTTGCGGGTGCCGAAAGCGCGGGCGAAGCGCTCCTCCCATCCCCGCTGGTAGACGATCTCCTTGGGGGCGAGGTTCGACAGGAGCTTGTCCACATAATCGTCCCGGCCTTCGGCCACGTAGAACTCCCCGGTCGAGAGATCCAGGAAAGCGACACCCGTGGTCTTCTTGCCGAAATAGACCGAAGCCAGGAACGTGTTCTCCTTGTTGACCAGCACATTATCGCTCATCACTACGCCGGGAGTGACGAGTTCGATCACGCCCCGTTTGACGATCCCCTTGACCTGCTTGGGGTCTTCGAGCTGCTCGCATACGGCCACACGTTCGCCGGCGCGGACGAGTTTGGGCAGATAGGTATCCAGCGCATGGTAGGGAAATCCGGCCAGCTCCACATAGCTGGCCACACCGTTCGCCCGGCGGGTAAGGGTGATGCCCAGAATCCGGCTCGCCCGCACGGCATCCTCGCCGAACGTTTCGTAAAAGTCGCCCACCCGGAACAGCAGCACCGCATCGCCGTGCACCGCCTTGATGGAGTAATACTGCTTCATCAGGGGTGTTTCCACATACTTTTTCTCTTTCTCCTTCGCTCCGCTCTCCTTGCCTGCCATATACTACGTTTCTGTTTTACAAACTACAAAGTTAAAAAATTCTCCCGGAAAACAGTCCGTGAATTTTCGCCGTACCCCACCGAAACGGTATGACCGACGACGCCCGCCGGGCGGCACGAAAAAAGGTATCCCCGCCATGAGGATACCTTTTCCGAATCGGTGCGATGCAAGTTACTTCATCACGATATTGTCGATGCAGAAGAAAGCGGGCACGTTCAGACCCCACTCCCCGACATCGTTGGACTCGATGGCGAAAGTCACGCGCGACACCTCGCCCAGCGGCGACAGATCGAATGCACTCCACCGGTCGAGCACCTGCTCCCCTTCGGCCAGGCGGAACGAGGTGCTGCCGGTCTGCTCGCCCTGGGCATCGTACCCCTTCACGACCAGGTCCACCCACAGGGCCTCTTCGCTCCCCTCTTCGCCTACGAGCGGCCGCGAGGCGCAGTAGCAGTAGGTCTTGTTGGCATTGGCCACATCGGCGGAGAGCAGCGTTACCGGCCGGGCGAACTCGATGATCGGCATGCCGTATTGGCCGCCCCACTCGCCGAATGCGTACCCCACGGCGAACTTGGTAGCCTCCGGCGCATAGACGGCAAACTGATTGGAATAGTCCATGCCGAGGTCCTCCAGGTCGCGATTCGACGACACCGCGAAACCGCCCCAGGACTCCCACGTCCCGTCATAGGAGTAGTAGCTTCCGAACGAAGCGCCCTCCTCGGTATAGAGCAGGCCGTTGTAGACCTGCGAACCGTTCTCCTCCGAAGCCTTCTCCCTGCCCCACAGGATATCGGTATAGGTGCTGGTCGTAGCGAACAACTCCGCCCCCTCGAAGGTGACCACGACGGTCGGCTCTTCGGGCTCCGTACCCTCGAACACCAGCTCGCCGTAATAGGTGAACTCCAGTTCACGCTCCCACACATCGGTCACCGTTCCCTTGATCTCGTACTTGCCGTTGTAGGACGACACCGTCACGCGACCGTCCGTGAGCGACTGCTTGTCGCCGCCGTAACTCTGCGAGGTGAAGATGCTCAGCGTGCTCTGCGGCGAGGCGAGAATAACCCCGGCCTGTGCGGCATCCGCGAATACGTACTCGCCCGCAGCGATCTGCGCCACGGCTCCTTCGGCGGCCGTCACCAACTCCAGCGCCAGCGAGATGTCCGCCTCCTTATAGTTATCCACAGCCACCGTACTGCGGTCGTTCGTCCACAGCGTCACCGAGTAGCGCCTCGTTCCGGCCTCCTCGCCACCGTAGACGGCTTTGCCGTTGGTGAGCTTCTTGAAATTCATCCGTTCGGTGTCGGTAGTGCCGTTCTGCCGGCAACCGACGAGCGTCAACGTGGCCGCCGCTGCCGCCACAAACAAAACAATTCTCTTCATCGTCTCTGAAATTTATAACCTTTTTACATGCGTCGTATCCGTTCCCGACTCCTCGGGCAACCCTTCGGAAGAACGGGGAAATCCCGGGCACAGATATGGCGAAGCGGGATATTCCCGTCACAAATGTATCACAATTACCATACGGTTGCAACAACGCCGCGAAAATAGGGAGCGCGAAGCGGACCCGGAAGAACTCCGCCGCAACGCCGCTCTCCCTGCTGCGGATCGGCCTCCGGCCGTTCGGACGATACGCCCCTGACGAAAAGTGCCGCACGAAGAGTATCGGAAAAGATACCGCCGGAGGTCGAGCGCTGAAAAGCGATACGGCAAGGCGGAATTCCCTGACAAAAAGGCAAAAAGCATTACGGGAAGAGCGCCTGCCGACCCTCTTCCCGCACCTATTCGAAACCACGAATCCCCGTAACGGGGATGATTGTCGCGACCGGAGGCATCCTGATACAAAACCTTGCCGATCGCTGCGGTCCTGCGTCCAGCCGGCATGTGTTCGCCCGACCGACGGCCCGACCGCCCATTTCGCGGCATCCCGCCATCTTGCGACCCGGATTCCGCAGGAAGGACCCGCCGGTCTCCCCTCTTCATAATCAGTATCGGTTCTCCTCCCGACAACATCCGTGCCACTCCGCCGGGAACGACGTCCGGTTCCCTCTCCGCACGCCCCGCCGGGTGCGGACGGATACGGAACTACGATCGCGTCGCCGCGGAACCGCGGGAAGGCACACGCAGAATCGCTGCCGGAAGGCTGCCGGACAATTACAAAAAGAGGGGGCTTTCGCAAAGATTGATGATAGGCAGGCCCCTGCGGCGGGCCTGCCGCAGGGTATAGGCCGTGCCGCCGCGCTGGCCGTCGTAATAGCCGACGACCGCCGAGGCGTTCTCCACCAGGAAATCGTTTCGCCGATGGAAACATTCGGGATAATAACGGTCGGCGAGGACCCGCACCTCCGCGGCGCAGGCACAAATCCGCCGGTAGGCCTCCAAAGAAGCGGGAGCATAGCCGCGCTCCTGACCGGCATAGGGTACGACGGCCACCACACCGGCATCGGGACACACCCCCTCCTCGCGCAAGGCCAGCACCTCCTGCGCCGCCCACAGGTCGAACCCCTCGGCCATGCCGGAGAGAAACCGACGCACGCCGCGGGCATACAGTCCGATGAGGACCGGACGCAACAACTCCCTCACCCGCTGCTGCGCATCCCCGGCGGGAAACGCGGCGAGGAACTTGGCCGGACGATAACCCGTAAACGCCACGCATCCGGCTCCCGGCACTCCGGGGACCGAACCCGATCCGTCGTATGGAATAGCTTCTCTCATCGGTTCAACAGGCGCCCGGCCGGAAAAGCATCGCTCGGCCGGGCATCGCAAAGCAGGGACTCTCTGCCGTCCGCCCCGGGAAGGGGCGCCGGATCACTCCCCGTGGTCGAGCTGCTCCTCGTCCTCCATGATCTCTTCGTAAAAACGGGAATCGTACCGCACCTCGTCCGTACCTATATCGAAATCGGGCGGGCAACCGCTCTCCGCGGCGAGGTAGGCGGCATGCTCGTCGGCCTCCACCGCCGGACCGGCACTCCCCTCCCGGCGGCCGAAACCGCCCAGCGGCCGAAACGCCTTGCGGCGGAACCCTTCGCGACGCGACATGGCGTAGTCTTCGGGAAGCGGAGCCTGCTCGCCGGTGATGCAGAGCACCTTATCGCCCGGATAAAGCTCCGTGTCGCCCTTGGGGACGATGTAGTCGTCGCCACGGCGGATCATCATCACCAGCGTATTGCGGTCGAGACGGATATCCCTTATCCGGTTGCCGTGTGCGAGCCAGTCGGGCCGCACCTCCTTCTCGGTGAGCTGCGCACGGATCTCATCCGGAATATCGATGCCGAAGCTGTCCTCCTCCAGCGTCGTGGAGAGTCCCAGCACATTGGCCATGGAGCTGACCGTCGTTCCCTGCACCAGGAGCGACACGATGGTGATGAAGAAGACCGTGTTGAAAATCATGCCCGCGTTCTCCACCCCCGCCACCAGCGGATAGGTAGCGAAGATAATGGGAACGGCGCCGCGCAGCCCCACCCACGAAACATACAGCTTGCCCCGAACACCGATCTTCCGGAAAGGGGCAAGACAAAGGAACACGGAGACCGGACGCGCCACGAGAATCATGAAGACCCCCACGAGCAGGCCCGTTTCCGCCACATCGAGCATCTCGTGGGGATTGACCAGCAGACCGAGCGAAATGAACATGCCGATCTGGAAAAGCCACGTGTAGCCGTCGAAAAAGGTAGTGAGACTCTTCTGGAAGACGATCTTATGGTTGCCGACCACCAGTCCCGCAAGGTAGACGGCAAGGTAGCCGTTGCCGTGTATCAGGTCGGTGAGCGAGAACACGAGGTAGACCAGCGCGAGCAGCAGCACCGAATAGAGCGACTTGTTGTTGAGGTTGATCCGGTTGAGCACATACACCGTCAGCCGGCCGAGCAGATAACCCGCCACGGCACCGATGGACATCTGCATGACGAAGGTCAGCAGCGAACGCCACACAGGATGATGGTGAGGATGTAGGCCATCGGGTCGTTGCTTCCGCTCTCCAGCTCCAGCAGCGGCCGGAGGTTCTGTTTCAACCCCTGCTTTTTGGAACGCAGAATGGAGAAGACCGACGCCGAATCGGTCGAGGACATCACCGCCGCGAGCAGGAACGATTCGGGCAGCGACAGCGATACGGCGAACACGCCGCTTATGAAGTAGATGAAAAAACCGGTCAGCATGGCGGTCAGAAATACCCCCGCCGTAGCGAGCACCACTCCCTGCGCCAGGATGGGCTTTATCTCGGCGTACTTGGTATCCATACCGCCGGAAAAGAGAATCACGCTCAGCGCGAGCATCCCGATGAACTGCGCCGTATGGGAGCTGTTGAACTGCACTCCGAGGCCGTCGCTGCCGAAGAGCATCCCGATCACCAGGAAGAGCAGCAGCGTCGGCGTACCGAAACGCGCCCCGGATTTGGCCGCGAATATCGCAACGATCAATATGATAGAGAACAACAGTACGATATTCCCGCTGTTCAACAAAAATTCAACCACCCCCATACCTGTCGTCTTAATACCCGCCGCCGGGATTTCCGGCCCCCGAAGGGCTACCTCAGCACGCCCCGCGCACCGTCCCTGCCGGCACGCTCCGGCCGCGGTTTTGCAAAATTAAAACAATCCGCAAAGGTTCAAAAATAATTCCACATCCGCCCGCCGCCGGTGCCGGGACGATTTCCATTCGCACACAACCCCGCCCGGAAGAACTCCAG
>ERZ777011.2214-NODE-2214-length-16475-cov-3.209074_pt1 | contig 16475 bp, 15 predicted proteins | sample MGYA00374964_ERZ777011 | MGnify/ENA primary metagenome ERZ777011 (study PRJEB29310, sample SAMD00008975) | mouse gut metagenome | study: EMG produced TPA metagenomics assembly of the Metagenome analysis of fecal microbiota from mouse which was promoted...
AGCAGACCGCCGATGACGAAGGCCAGCACCAGAAACAGGCAGCTGCCGGCGGCATTGGCCACCTCGGACAGCGAGGAGAAGATACCGGAACCCACGGTGGTGCCCACGCCCAAGGCGATGACCGCGCCGAGTCCCAGTTTGCGCCCTAACTCTTGGTTAGTCGCAGGGGTTTTCTCGTTAGACATAGCTTTGCTCCTTTCACGATTGATTATGGATAGTCATATGGATAAAACAAATTGTGCCGATTCTCACCATGCATTTCTCATAAATGTATTGTACCACAAATTCACAGAAATACAACAGCCTGAATCGGCATCAAATAATATCACTTAATAAACTTATCTATCGCTTCGTTCAGCTCCTCAATCGCTTGGTTATCACCCTCCTCGATGGCGTGCACTATACAGTGCTCCATGTGGTCCTTGAGAATGACCTTTCCGGTGTTGTTTATCGCCGCCTTGACTGCGGAAAGCTGTATAAGCACCTCGCTGCAATCCCTGCCGCTCTCGACCATCTTGCGCACCGACTCAAGATGACCGATTATTTTGGAAAGCCGGTTCAGCACCGCTTTGGTGTTCCTGTGATAATGCCCGTGCGAATGCTCATGCAAAATGCCGTCGGACGTATGTCCGTTTTCGTTTACAGCGTCCTTTTTATCCATAGATCAACCTCCCTGAAATCTGAGCGGAAGCTCAAGCCCGTTCTCTTCCAAAAGCTCTTTGTCCGTCAGTATTTTTTCTGCCGCTCCGCGCGCCGCTATGTACCCGTCCGCCAAAAGAAGCACCTCGGAGCAGGTATCCCATATCATGTCAAGATCATGGCTCGCAATAAGCTGTGCCTGCGAAAGCTCTTTAAGGATATTTATAAGACGGCGGCGGTTGCCCGGATCGAGGGCTATCGTCGGCTCGTCAAGTATTAACAGAGACGGCTTCATTACCAAGACAGAAGCAAGGGAAACGAGCTTTTTTTCACCGCCCGAAAGCCTTGTTATCCTTCTGTCCCTAAGCCCCTCTATTCCGAGACTTTTAAGCGTCTCCCCGACCGCCTCGTCAAGTACGCTGCCGCTCATTTTGTAATTGGATGGTCCGAAAGCCACGTCCTCGCCCACCGTCGGCATGAAAAGCTGGTTTTCCGCCTCCTGAAAAACAAAGCCCGCCCTTTGCCTGACCGCGGCAAGATTGGCTTTGCAGACCTCAAATCCGCCCACCTCTATCCTGCCTCCGTCCGGCTTTAAAAGACCAGTTATGAGCTTAAGAAGCGTTGATTTGCCGGCTCCGTTGCAGCCTATCAGCCCGATACGCGCTCCTTCGGCGATTTCAAAAGAGCAGTCCGTAAGAGTGCGCCTTCCTTTTTCATATTGAAAAGATATATTTTCGCATTTTAAAATCATATATGTCACATTCTTCCCATAATCAGATTTCCAACCGCGCCCGCAACGTCGTATAGCCGCAGAAAAATAAAAATACCGCACCAGACGAGAACATACAGCACGCCCGAATACACTTTGCCGCGCCTGCCCCTTAGAGGAAAACTGCCGTCATAGCCACGCAGGAGCATACTTTCGTAAACCGTCTGCGCCCTGTCCGCGCTCCGTATGAGAAGCTGTCCCAGAAGAGGACCCCACACCTTGATGTTTATACCCCTCTGTCCCGGCGCGCGGAGCTTATACGCGCAGAAAATATCGCCCGCCTCGTTTGTCAGCACCGACATATATCTGTACGTCAGCATTATCTGAGTGATTATAATACCCGGAATGCGCAGACACGCAAGCCCGCAGCAAATGTTTTCTATGCCCGTAGACGCAACCAGAAGATAGCACGCCATGACCGCCAGCACGCCTTTAAGCATCAGCACGAACGCCGAAACAACGCCGCCGCTTATACGGATATTTCCAATAGAAAACATTGTTTCACGGTCAAAAATAATATTTCCTATTCCGAAAAACGCCATCAGCAGAATAACGGGCCAGATTCTTTTGACACAGCGCGTAAAGGAAACGCCGCTCAGCGCAAAAACAGCGAACGGATACACGCACATGACAAGCACGCGCGAAAGCTCATATCTGCCGTAGGAAACCGTAAATCCAAGAAAAGCTGCCGTTGCCAGCAGCTTTACAACAGGATGCAGCCTGTGGACAGGACTGTCCATAGAAGCTTCATCCTCGATCTCAATTATCCGGCGCAGCGCGCTGTCAGTTTTCATCAGCCCTCAACCGTTTCTTTCTTAATATATTAAGAAGGACACAGACTCCGGCGCACACTCCCGCGACCGCCGCAGCACCGATAATTCCCGCCGTAGCCGTACCTATCGGTTTTTCCGTGCAGCCCACCGTGTAATCCGCTAATATTGACGTACTGTCAACTATATTTTCCGCCTTATCGTAAACGCCGCCCTCCGCTTCAAGCACCTGTGTACCCGTGGTCTTTTTGACCGACCACTCAAGTCCGTCGGGGTGCGACGACGCGACAAGAGATACTCCTCCCGCAAAAATAACCGCCAGCGCCGCAAATACCGCCGCGACCTTACCGAAGGAAAGCCTGTTTTTGCGGTCCGCGGCGTGAAGCAGCTCCGGTCTTGCCTCATACACGAAGATAAGCACAAGTCCCGTGAGTACGCCCTCGACCAAGCCTATCGCAAGATGGATCGGCTGCATAAGACCCGCGAAAGCGGCGAACGGAAGCTCGGTTATTCCGGATGCAAGCGTTTCAAGCACAACGCTGAAAGCACCCATCTGCAATGAAATAACGCAGGCAAGAATCGAGCCGAGCATTATCCTTACGCGTGAAAATTTATTTTTGACAAAAGGCTTATACAGGAGAAAATATCCCGCAAAGCAAGCGTAAAACGCCATATTCCATATATTGCAGCCAAGCGCCATAATGCCGCCGTCCGCAAAAATAAGGCACTGCAAAAGCAGCACTACCGCCATCGACAGAAAAGCATGGTACGGTCCGAGCACCGCCGCAAGCAGCATTCCTCCGCATATATGTCCGCTCGACCCCGTTCCCGGAATCGTAAAATTAAGCATCTGCGCCGCAAAAACGAAAGCGCCCATAACGCCCATAATAGGAACCTTCCTGCCGTTGTCCTCAAAAAGCGCAGACGACGCGCCCGTCTGCTGTTTTTTTACCTTATAGACCGAATAAGCTATCGCCCCTGCCGAAGCCGCGCCCATAACGGCGGCGACGGGCGGCGATACAAGAGCGTCCGCCATATGCATGATATCACCTCGCGATATTTATCCTTGATATTTCCGAGATGATTATAAAACCTCACCGCGAAACGGCACAAGCCCCCGCGGGGGTTATTTTTTGTCGTTGATGTACTCCTCGACAATGTAGCGTGGGCGTTTTTTTGTTTCCAGATATATCTTGCCTACATATTCGCCGACGATTCCCAAAGAAAGCATGAGTATTCCGCCAATCATCCACAGAGAAACGAGAATGCTCGACCAGCCCTGAACCGTATGCCCGGTAAAATAGCTTACAAGCACATATATGAGGATCGCGATTCCGCCGAAAAGCGAGAGGAACCCGAAAAAAGTCACTATCCTTATCGGCTTTACGCTCAGGGACGTTATTCCCTCGATTGCAAGACCAAGCATCTTGCTTAAAGGATATTTGCTCTCGCCGAGGAGCCGCTCCTTGCGCTCATACTCGACGACGGTTGACGGATAGCCTATCAGCGGCACGATGCCTCGCAGGAAAAGGTTGACCTCTCCAAACTGCGAAAGCCCCTCTATGGCGCGTCTGCTCATCAGCCGGAAATCCGCGTGATTGTATATGAGATTTTTGTCGCTGAGTTTATTTGTTATTTTATAAAAAGACTGCGCAGTGAACCTCTTGAAAAAAGAATCCTTTTTGCGGTTACTGCGCACCCCGTAGACCACGTCGTAGCCCCGGTAATGCTCCTCCACCATCTTTTCAAGCACATCTATGTCGTCCTGAAGGTCCGCGTCAAGCGATATAACGATGTCCGCGTCGTCCTTGACAGTCAGAAGACCGCCGAGAAGCGCGTTTTGATGTCCCCTGTTCCTCGTCAGATTTATCCCCCCGAAAAGCCTGTCCTCACCGTGAAGGTCCTGAATTATGCGCCATGTCAGATCCATCGAGCCGTCGTTTACAAAAATGATCCTGCTTGCGGGATCTATCACGTCTCTGGCTATCATGTCCTTCATTTTGACAGAAAGCTTTCCCGCCGTATCGCGAAGCACAGCCTCTTCATTGTAACACGGGATAACAAGATATAATATGCTCCCCATTTACGGACTCCCCCTTTGTTTTTATACTTTTATAAGAATACCACAATAATTTGCCAATTGCAATTAATGTCGTTTGTATGCTATTATATTCGCATGAACAAAAGAACCTTGATCTACATATTAATAACGGTTTTCGCGCTCTCGCTCATACCGCTTTATATTATCGGCGGCTACGCGCACCCGAGCGTGGACGATTATCATTACGGCGCCGCCACCTCGAAAATATGGCAGGAGACAAACTCGGCAGCCGAGGTCATAAAGACGGCGGCAGACCTCACAAAGGAAAGCTACGATACATGGCAGGGCAATTTTACGGCTATATTCCTTATGTATTTACAGCCCGCTATATGGGGCGAGCGCTTCTATACGGCTACTCCCGTTCTGCTCATAACGGCTTTTGCCGCCTCGATGCTCACGTTTATGTATGTTTTTCTGCGCAAATGGTTCGGCGCGGGCAAAACGTCGGCGGCGGGCGTTTCCGTTGCGGTGACCTTCTGCGCGTTGCAGTTTACCCATGTGCCGTCGGACTCCTTTTACTGGTACAACGGCTCGGTTTACTATACCTTCTTTTTCTCGCTGATGTTAGCGCTGTTTACACTCGTTACGCTTGTCATAAAGAACAAAAGCAGGCTTTCGCGGGGAATTTCGCTTGCATTTGCAATTATTCTTGCATTTATTGTCGGAGGCGGCAACTATGCGACCGCGCTTTTTACCGCGGTTGTGCTTGCCGTACTTACTGTATGGAATATTATCGCCAAAAAAAAGACCTCTTTTATGCTGGCGGCAGTGACCGCCGCGCTTTTGGCAAGCTTTTTTATCAGCGTCGCCGCGCCCGGCAACGCTCTCAGGCAAAATTCCCTCGGAGGCAGTCAGGGAGTTGTAAAAGCGCTTATATATTCTTTTGCGTACGGAGGCTACAACATCGCGAGCGCGACCACTTTTCCCGTCGCGGTCATGTGTGTGGCGCTTCTCCCTGTTTTCTACCGCATCGCCGCGCGCACAAGCTTTAAATTCCGTTATCCGGGGCTTATGCTTATTTTTACCTTCGGCATCTTCTGCTCGCAGGGCACGCCCGTTTTCTACGCGCAGGGACTTAGAATTCCTTACCGTATGATGAACATAATCTATTTTTGCTACTATATATTTATGACGCTGAATCTTATCTACCTGATGGGCTGGCTTCATTCCCGCTTCGGGGACAAGCCCGTACTCAAGGCGCTTGAACGCGCCTACGAAACGCCCCGACGTATAAAATATGCCGCCGCCATATTTGCGTGCGTCTTTGCAGTCGGGTGCGTGGGACTGACGAATATCACCGAATCGGACTCGGAGCGCGGCTCGGCGGTTTTCGGCGATATGCCAATGTCCGTAAGCGCCGCAATGTCGCTTATAAAAGGAGACGCCGCCGAGTACGACAGGGAGCTTAACGAGAGGGACGAATTTCTTTCACAGACAAAAGAGCGCGACGTAACGGTAAAACCGCTTACGGTCACGCCGGAGGTTATTTTTCATACCGACATAACGGAGGACCCCGAATACTGGATAAACAAAATGCTTGCGGACTACTACGGTCTTGATTCCGTAAGACTCCAAAAGCAGCAGGAGGATTAAAAAATGAGCGCAAACACTGCATCGCCGGAGCATAAAAAAATCCCTAAGGCTTCTTTTATCGTGTGCATATTGATCGGATTGATACTTATCGCCGCGTCGGGAATATTCAATACAAGGCTGAAGGAATACAAAAAAAATCTCATCGAGCTTGACGCGGTGGTGTCAAAGGTCGATAAGGACGTATATGTGAACTACTATTACAACACCGACGACTACACCAACATACCCGTAAGCATGATAAACAAGCCGAAGGTCGGGGACACGGTAAAAATATATATCGACAAGGAGGATTATTTTGCCGCCTCCTCGGACGAGGTCAGCGTCTACATGGTAAAGGCGCTGCTTATCGTCGGCTGCATCTTTGCAGGCTGTGGCGCGCTGTGCCTTATCATACGCCGCATTGTCGGCGGCAAGTCCAATCCGATACTTGACGGCGGCAAATTCATTTACGCGGAGGTAGACGAAGTGATACGCGACAACCACACCTACGCGATACGCTGCCATTACAGTGATTTCGGCGGCAAAAAAAGACAGGACTATCTGCTGAATAACATAAGCGTGAATCCCGACGCTTATCTCGCCGCCAACCAAAAAAGAATAAAGATCTATATTAAGGGAAAAAATTACAGAAAATACTATTTTGACGAATCTATTCTTAAAATATGATACGGACGGGGCGCTTTCAGCGCCCCGTCTGCTTTACCAGCGCCACTATCCTGCTCGTTCCGAGCCTTGAAGCCCCCATGCGCAGCATTTCCTCGGCGTCCTCAAGCGTGCTTATGCCGCCCGCCGCTTTTATTTTTATATTTTCACCGACATTTTCCTTAAAAAGAGCGACATCCTCCGGCGTCGCGCCCGCCGTCGAAAATCCGGTCGAGGTTTTGATATAATCCGCCCCCGCCTTTGTGACTATCCTGCACGCCTCTATTTTTTCCTCGAGCGACAGCAGACAGGTTTCGACAATGACCTTGAGCGTCCGTCCCTGACAAGCTCTTTTCACCGTCTCTATTTCCGATTTCACTTCATCGAAGCGCCCGTCCTTGAGCCAGCCGATGTTTATAACCATGTCTATCTCGTCCGCGCCGTTTTTTACGGCGTCCTCCGCCTCAAAAGACTTTGCCGCCGTTGTGCTGTAGCCGTTCGGAAAGCCAATGACGGTACAGATTTTAAGCGCCGTATTTTTGCCGTCAAGATATTCTGCCGCCTGCCTTACATACGCCGCCGGAATGCAGACCGAGGCGCAGCCGTATTCAATACCCTCGTCGCACAGCTTTTTTATTTCCTCCCATGTCGCGGTCTGTTTCAAGAGCGTATGGTCGCATTTTGAAAGTATTTCTTTTATATCCATAGAAACCTCCGGTCATATTTTTGTCCTTACCGACATTTTAACATATTTTTCCCCGCGCATAAAGCATAAAACAAGACCGTATCCGAATTGACATATGACCGTATTTGTGCTATAAGGAGTCCATAAACGTCAGCAGCACAGCGGCAGTCGTAGTCAAAGGGAGTTTCGTATGGAAATTGTTAAAATTGATAAGAAAAACCTGAAGGATATTAATAAGCCTAATCAGCCGTTTGAAATCATAGGAAGGATAAGCCCTGTATTTGCTGACGGAATTTGGACATACACAGAGGAGCTGTATGAGAAGCCCTATACGAAAACATATCAGGTCGATACATCGGACTATGCCGCCTATATAAACGACCCCGACAAAGCGATTTTTTTAGCTTATTCGGATGACCAATGTATTGGGCAAATCGTCTTGAGAAAAGATTGGAATAAATACGGCTTTATTGAAGATATCTGCGTTGCACAATCAGCCAGAAGAAAAGGAACCGGTTCAGCTTTAATTCACAAAGCAGTCGAATGGGCTAAAAGCTCCTGCTTAATTGGGTTAGCCCTGGAGACACAGGACAATAATCTGTCAGCGTGCCGGTTTTATGCAAAATGCGGTTTTGTAATTGGCGCGGTCAACACAATGCTTTACAGGAATTTTGATAAAAAGGAATTTGCAGTTTTTTGGTACTTATGTTTTTAAATTAACAGGAGGTATTGCAAACCATGGGAACGCTTTTACTGAACGGAAGAAAGAAATATATCCTGATTCCCGTCTGCGAATCAGAAAGGAAAGAGGAATTGGTCTGCGAAAGCGACGGCAAAACCCTTTGGCGTTTTAAGGTCCCTTACATGGAAAGCGTGGATAAAATACTTTATTACGGCGCGATAATCACGGATTGCGCGGACGTGACCTTGACCGGAAATTTCACCGAGGAATTTTTCGCCGCCGTAAAATTGTCCGATGAAATGCCAAAGCCCGCCGACCTCCACCCCGCGATTCATTTTGTCGCACGCAACGGCTGGATAAACGACCCGAACGGACTGATTTTTAGCGACGGAATTTACCATATGTATTTTCAGTTCAACCCCGTCGATACGGTCTGGGAAAATATGAGCTGGGGACACGCGATAAGCCGCGACCTGCTTCACTGGCGGCAGCTTGACGACGTTATGTACCCGGACGCGGACGGCACGGTCTTTTCGGGCAGCGCGATAAAAAACAGCGGCGGCTGTCTTTCCCTTCCCGACGATGCGCTTTTGTTCTTCTACACCTGTGCAGGAGGCACAAGCCCGTGGTCCGAGGGAAAGACCTTCACGCAGAAGATCGCGTACAGTCTCGACGGCGGCAATACCTTTACCCGAATTGACAGACCCGCTCTTGAATGCATTGCGCGCGAAAACAGGGACCCGAAGGTTTACCGGTACGATTCAAGGAATCTGTACTACATGGTTCTGTACCTTGAAAAGGACGATTTTGCGATTCTTATTTCAACGGACCTGCAAAGCTTCACCGTGACCCAGCATATTCATATGGAGGGTTCGGGAGAATGTCCTGATCTCCGGCGTTTAAACTGCGATGACGGCGAAGATAGATGGATATTCATACAGGCGGACGGACAGTATTATGTCGGGGATTTCGACGGCAGCTGTTTTGAAATAAAATCGGACCTGCAAAGCGCATATCTCTCGACGCTGCCGTACGCCGCGCAGACAGTAAACGGTCCCGACGACCGCGTGATACTTATCCCGTGGCTCAGAACGCGCAGCGCCTTATGCTCCTACACCGGAATGATGGGGCTTCCGAGAGAGCTGTCGCTTGTCCGTCAAAAAGGGAATTACAGGCTGTGCCTAAGACCGGTAAGGGAATACTTCGACGCAAGACGCACCGTCTCCGGCGCAAATTATTTGTTTTCGCAGAACCGCGCGCTTGAAATAGCGCTTCGTCTTAACAAAGCCGTGTCTGCCACGGTCACAGTCGGACAGCTAAGCGTTTGCTATGACAGAAATCAGGGACTTTTGCGGATAAACGAAGAAGATTTCCCTTTTGAAAAAGGACTTGACGGAATAAATATCCTCATCGACAAGGGAATCCTTGAAATATCCTCGCCCGATTACCTTAACCTCGTCACGGCGGAGGTTCCCGAAAATTTTCAGGAGGGCGCGGTAGAAATCGCAGAACCCGAAAGCGGCGTTGAAGCCGTATTTTATGAAATATAAATTTTACGCTGTAAAAGGGAGTATATAAATTATGACAAAACTAAAAAGTATAATTGCTATTATTGCCGTATTGATTGCGTCGGCGGTCGTAACAGCCTGCGCAGGCGGCAGTAACGGCTCCGGCGATTCCCGTACTTACAGCCCCGAACATACAGACGCCGCCGAAACCGGTTCGACCGCGGCGCAGGCCACGCCCGCACCCGAAATAACGACTGCTGTCGAAACGGCTGCTCCCGAAGGCGTTACAAGCGGGGCAGAACAAAAGTTTACCGTCGTCATCGACGCGGGACATCAGCAGAAGGGCAACAGCGAAAAGGAGCCCGTCGGTCCCGGAGCTGCGGAGATGAAGGCAAAGGTCGCAAGCGGCACAAGCGGCTGTGTCTCCGGTTTAAACGAATATGAACTGACGCTTCAGGTCGCGCTCAAGCTTCAGAAAGAGCTTGAAAGCCGGGGTTATAACGTAATTATGATAAGAACGTCAAACAACGTTGATATAAGCAACGCCGAGAGAGCCGTGATCGCCAACGACGCGGGCGCTGACGCGTTTGTCAGGATACACGCCAACGGCTCGGAGGACCCGTCCGTAAACGGCGCCCTCACGATATGCCAGACGCCCGATAATATATACAACGGCGGTCTTTACAGTGAAAGCAGGAAGCTTGCCTCTTTTATTCTGGACGAAATGGTTTCTTCGACCGGATGCAAAAAACAGTACATAATGGAAACCGACGGTATGAGCGGAATAAACTGGGCGCAGGTTCCGGTCACTATAGTCGAAATGGGATATATGACCAATCCCGAAGAGGACCAAAAAATGGCGACCGAGGATTATCAGACAAAAATCGCCGCCGGAATCGCAAACGGAATTGATAAATTTGCCGGAAGGTAAAGATTTTTTGACGGCACACAAAAAAGACTATGGCAGGACCGCCATAGTCTTTTTATTTATCACATATGCTCAGAAGAAGCTTTAAGTCTGTCCGCCGCCGACTTGATCTCGCTTATATCGGTGTCGGACATTTTCTCGGGAGCCGCCTTTCTTAAAAGCTTTTCAAGATAATCAATATCGCCCTTTATCTGCTGCCTGCGGTTCTTGTCGAGAGTTTTTTTCGCCTCCTTAAGTTTAAGGCGGACATCGTCCACAAGGATACGCGCTTCGTTTATCGTTTCAAACGCTTCCATTCTCGTGCCGTCCGAAGCCTCGTATTCGGCGGCCTCCTGCATCGCTCTTTGTATCTCGTCCTCCGAAAGATTGGTGCTTGCGGTAATTGTTATTCCCTGCTCACGTCCGGTCTCCATATCTCTTGCGGACACATTGACGATTCCGTTGGCGTCGATGTCGAAGGTCACCTCTATCTGCGGCACTCCCGCAGGCGCTCTGCGGATACCGTTAAGTCTGAAGGTCCCCAAAAGCTTATTGTCTCTGGCGAACTGGCGCTCGCCCTGCAAAACCTTTATTTCAACCGAGGTCTGATAATTCATCGCCGTGGAAAATACTTGGCTCTTCTTACAGGGAATCGTCGAATTGCGCTCAATAAGCCTTGTAGCCACGCCCCCTACCGTTTCTATAGAAAGCGTGAGCGGCGTTACGTCGAGAAGCAGAAGCTCGGACGCCGCCGCAGAGTCGCCGGAAAGCTTTCCGCCCTGAATGGACGCGCCAAGTGCAACGCATTCGTCCGGATTCATATTGCGGCTCGGCTCAAGTCCCGTAAGCTGCCTGACCTTGTTCTGAACCGCAGGGATCCTTGTCGAGCCTCCGACAAGCAGAACCTTTGAAAGCTCGGACTTATTTATCCCCGCGTCCTGCAAGGCGTTCATCACCGGACCTGCGGTACGTTCGACCAGATCCGAGGTAAGCTCGTCGAACTTGGCTCTTGTGAGCGTTATGTCCATATGCTTCGGTCCCGATTTGGCAGTTGCGAGGAACGGCAGGTTCACATTGGTGCTCGTCGCCGTAGAAAGCTCCTTTTTCGCCTTCTCCGCCTCCTCGCGGACACGCTGCAGCGCCATTTTATCCTTATATATGTCAACGCCCTCGGCACGCCTGAATTCTTCGGCAAGATAACCCACAAGCCTCTCGTCGAAATCATCGCCGCCGAGATGGTTGTCGCCGGAGGTCGCAAGCACTTCTATTACTTTATCGCCTATCTCTATCACGGAAACGTCAAAGGTTCCGCCGCCTAAATCGTACACAAGTATCTTCTGGTTCTCGCCGTTGTCAAGTCCGTACGCAAGCGCGGCTGCCGTAGGCTCGTTTATGATCCTCTCCACCTTGAGTCCCGCAATGCGCCCCGCGTCCTTGGTCGCCTGGCGCTGCGCATCGCTGAAATACGCAGGCACAGTGATGACCGCCTCTGTAACTCTTTCGCCGAGATAATTTTCCGCGTCTTTTTTGAGCTTCATAAGTATAAAAGCGGAAAGCTCCTGAGGAGTATATTTCTTGCGGTCGATTGTTATTTTGGCGTCCGTTCCCATCTGCCGCTTTATCGAAGCAACCGTCCTGTCGGCGTTCGTTACCGCCTGACGCTTCGCCGGCTCGCCCACAAGCCGCTCGCCCTTCTTAGTAAAAGCCACTACCGACGGTGTCGTCCTCATTCCCTCCGAATTTACGATGACCGCAGGCTGTCCTCCCTCAATCACCGCGACACAGCTGTTCGTAGTTCCCAAATCAATTCCAATTATCTTGCCCATTTTACAGTCTCCTGTTATAAAGCCTTATTTGATCTCTCCGACACTCCCAAAGAGTAATAAGACTAATATAATATGTCAATATGAATAATTTATGACAAAATTCTTTAAATTTTATAAAATTGCCCGCAGCGCTTGATTTTTATGGATAAAAACGGCGAAAAACTTTTAACATCATGTTCACAATTCCGCCATTCTTTTGAAATAAAAGGCACATATACTATGATTAACAAAGGAAAGCGATATAGCTGCCGGTGCACCCTACACCGGAAATCGTTATAGAATCTTTTCATTGATCTTCCCCTCTTTTTATGAAGAAGGCTTCGCGAAGTACAGTAGTTATCAGCGCTGCCTTCTTCGTTACTGTTTTATTAATTAAAATTTTAAATTTGGACTTGACATCTGTACCGTTTATAAAATAAAATAACATTAACTCGTGAGGGAGTAGTCGGCGTAAGACGCGGCAAACCAACAATCTCGGTCTTTTGATCTGGTTTGTCTTAAATGATGAGACTCATGTGTAGCTTGTTTGCTATGCATAGGTCTTATTTTTTATGCTGTGAAAATTACGGCTTTTCCCGAATATCTGCCCGCTTAGGAGGATATTATTTATGGATATTATTTCTTTACTGCTGTTAGCCGTCGGACTGTCAATGGACGCTTTCGCCGTGGCTGTCTGCAAAGGTCTGGCAATGCCTAAGCTTAAACTGCGGCATATGCTTATAGTAGGAGCATGGTTCGGCGGGTTTCAGGCGCTTATGCCGATGACAGGTTATTTGTTGGGGCGGCGCTTCATAGCTCTTATTGATTCGGTCGCTCCGTGGGTAGCTTTCGTGCTGCTGCTTGTTATCGGCGGCAATATGATAAGGGAATCCTTTTGCAAAAATGAGACCGACGCCACCGACGCGCTGGGATTCAAGACAATGTTTTTGATGGCCGTCGCCACAAGCATCGACGCGTTAGCCGTAGGAATAACCTTCGCCTGTGTCCCTGTGGCTGTAATAAAAGGAAACGCCCTTATAAACACAGCCGCCGCCGTGCTTATCATAGGCGCAGTCACCTTCGTCATATCGGCGGCGGGCGTAAAGGTCGGCAATATCTTCGGAACAAGGTACAAGAATAAAGCCGAATTCGCGGGAGGGCTTATCCTTATCCTGCTCGGCGTAAAAATACTTTTGGAGCATTTCGGAATAATTTCTTTTTAAAAGGAGGTTTTATCATGCCATTACCCGTACAGTTTCTTTTGTTAGTCATAGGCTTTTTCCTGCTGATGAAGGGCGCGGACGTATTTGTTGACGGCTCCTCGGCGCTCGCCGACAGAATGGGTATCCCGCAGATAGTCATAGGACTTACCATCGTCGCCTTCGGGACAAGCGCCCCCGAAGCCGCGATAAGCATTACCGCCGGAATAAAAGGAAGCGCCGACCTTGCGGTAAGCAACGTCGTCGGCAGTAATATAATGAACGTACTTCTGATTCTGGGACTGGCTTCGGTCATTTCCCCGCTCGCCATACAAAAAAACACGCTACGCTATGAAATACCTTTTACAGCCATAATAACTCTCCTGCTTCTCGGACTTGGAATATGGGATCACAGCCTCGGAAGATGGGACGGCGTTCTTTTCCTGTTATTCATGGCGGCGTTCATGGTATACCTTGTTATGATGTCGAAGAAAAAAAGTCCCGCAGCCGCGGAGGACGAAAAGCCCGCAGCCAAAATGCCGGTGTGGAAAATAATTCTTTTCATAGTGCTAGGCGGCGCGGCTATAATATACGGAAGCCAGCTGACGGTCAACTCCGCCACGGCGATCGCCAAGCATTTCGGCATGAGCGAGCGTCTTATCGGACTTACCATCGTCGCTTTCGGAACCTCGCTGCCGGAGCTTATAACCTCGGTGACAGCGGCCATAAAGCACAAGGCGGACATAGCCATTGGCAATATCGTCGGCAGCAATATTTTCAACATCCTGTTCGTGCTTGGAACGACGGCGGTGATCTCTCCGGTAATGTATTCAACAGACTTTATCGCGGACAACCTTGCCGCTTTTGCCGCAATGGCACTTCTGTTCATATGCGTCGTCAAAAACAAGAAGCTCACAAGACCGGGCGGCATAATTATGCTCTTAAGCTATGCCGCGTATTTCGTATTTTTTATCATACTATAAAATCAAAGGATCAACTATATTATGGAAGACGTCCGTAAAACACAGCTTTTTGAAAACACTCCCGTACCGAAGGCGGTGATAACGCTCGCGGTCCCTACCGTGATAAGCTCTCTGGTAATGGTGATATACAATCTTGCCGACACTTATTTTGTCGGTATATTAAACGACCCTGTGCAGAATGCGGCGGTCACGCTTGCCGCTCCCGTACTGCTCGCCTTTAACGCGATAAACAATCTTTTCGGCGTGGGAAGCTCAAGCATGATGAGCCGCGCTCTCGGTCAGAAGGATTATGACACAGTATCAAAAAGCTCGGCTTTCGGATTTTACTTCGCGATCATCTGCGGCCTGCTGTTTTCCGCCGGGTACACGGCATTTCGGACGCCTTTGCTAAAGGTCCTCGGCGCGGACGCCTCCAATATGGCGCAGACCGCCGCCTATCTTAAATGGACGACCACCTTCGGCGCAATGCCCGCGATACTCAATGTCGTTTTCGCCTATCTTGTGCGTGCGGAGGGCTCCTCCTTTCACGCAAGTCTCGGAACAATGAGCGGCTGCGTTCTTAACATCGCTCTTGACCCTATTTTCATTCTTCCGTGGGGTTTTAATATGGGCGCCGCGGGAGCGGGACTCGCCACCTTTATTTCAAACTGCGCCGCATGTCTGTACTTTTTTATCTTTATGCTTATAAAGAGAGGTAAAACCTATGTATGTATCGACCCGCGCAAATTCGGTTTTTATAAAGGAATCGTGGGATGTATTTTCAACGTGGGGATTCCCGCGTCAATTCAAAATCTGCTGAACGTCACCGGAATGACGGTGTTAAATAATTTTACGTCTGCGTTCAACAACGACGCCGTCGCCGCTATGGGAATCTCGCAGAAAATAAATATGATCCCGATGTATATCTGCATGGGAATCTCGCAGGGCATCATGCCGCTCATCGGCTATAATTACGCGTCGGGCAATCGCGCGCGCATGAAAAAAACCCTGCTTTTCACGGCAAGGCTTTCAATAATATTCATTACCGCAATGGCGGCTGTATATTTTATTTTTGCGGGCGGGCTTATAAAAATGTTTATGAACAATCCGTCAGTCGTAGGCTACGGAACAGCGTTCCTGCGCGGAATGTGCCTCGGCCTTCCCTTCCTTGCTATGGATTTTCTCGCCGTGCATGTATTTCAGGCGTGCGGCATGGGCGTAAAGGCTCTTGTTTTTGCGGTTATGCGCAAGGTACTGCTTGAGATCCCCGCGCTTTATATACTGAACCGCCTTTTTCCTCTGTACGGTCTTGCTTACGCGCAGTTCGCGGCGGAATTCATTCTCGCGATAGCCGCCGTTATCACATTGACCCGCATATTCAGAAAAAAGTGACGGCAGGCGGTTTATTCCGTTTCCCGCGACGCGAGGGTTCTTTTTTCCTTTGCCATATAATACAGCGCCATTCCGATATAACAGGCGGCGCGCAGCGTATTAACTATGAGATATCCTGCGCACGCTCCGAATATTCCGCTGTTTCTTGTGCATATCGGCACGACAAGCGCGGCGGCAGCCGCGGATACGATGCTGATTATTATGCTTAGCTGCTGATTTCTGTATATTATTATGACATTCTCAAATAGGGTATATATCGAAACCATTCCTCCCGCGAGCATTAACATCACGTTCTCCGCTTCGTAGCCGTAAAGGTCGATGCCGTATATCAGCGACAATGCGAATCCGCCGAAAAAGAACATAAAAATCATACTCGCCGCCGTTATCACGGATATTACGGCGACCTGCTTGAGCACGATCCGCTTGAAGCCGCGCATGTCGCCTTTGTCGTGGAACAGCGCCATTTTGGTTATCCATATGCGCATGGTAAAGCTCGCAAGCAGATCGACCATGAACACAGGCATGAAGAGCGAGCTGAATACGCCTTGAAACGCGTCTTTTTCCGTGTCCGGCATTGATAGTCCGGCGATGGCATATTTGGGCGCGTTATTGATGTACACATATATAAACGAGCTGACGAAAAGCGCGAAGCACGCCAATGTCATTCCCCATATTTTTTTAAGTTTGAACCGGACGCCGAATTTCGAAAAGTGCGCCGCAAGAGGAAAATCGACCGCAATCAGAAGCAGCACCGACATGACCGCCAGCATCATGCTGGAGACCGCCACATTTCTCGTTATAAATACCGCCGCGACAAATAT
>ERZ777011.2215-NODE-2215-length-16472-cov-73.427118_pt1 | contig 16472 bp, 16 predicted proteins | sample MGYA00374964_ERZ777011 | MGnify/ENA primary metagenome ERZ777011 (study PRJEB29310, sample SAMD00008975) | mouse gut metagenome | study: EMG produced TPA metagenomics assembly of the Metagenome analysis of fecal microbiota from mouse which was promoted...
ACCGCACCAAGAAACAGGCAGACTTCCTTGAATATTTCGAGAGCAAGACCAAAGAGAAATATCAGAAATGGGAAATCGTGTATAAGCACTTCAAAGACTTCTGCAATGGTAGATGTCTGATGAAAGATGTGACCATCGGACTGTGCAACGATTTCCGCACCTATATTCTCAAAATCCGCGTCAAGCAATCCGGCAACATCATATCCCGCAATTCTGCCGCCGGATATTGGTCAACGTTCCGAGCATTGCTGAAACTGGCATATAAGGAAGGCTGGCTACGGGAGAATGTCAACGACTATCTTGATCGCATCGACTGGGAGGAGCCGAAAATCAACTATCTCGAAATTGAGGAAGTAAAACGCCTTGCCACCACTCCATGCAAAGTGGATGTGCTGAAACGAGCATCGTTGTTCGCCTGCATGACCGGGCTACGCATCAGCGATATTCTACAACTTCGTTGGGAGAATATCGAAGTGTCACCCGACGGCGGCTACTGTATGCGGATCCGCACCCAGAAGACCAAGACGCAGGCAACACTGCCGTTGAGCGACGAAGCCTTGTCGTATTGCGGCGAACCCGGCCGAGGAATGGTATTCAAGGGATTGAGCCGCGCACATACTCGTGAACCATTCAAGAAGTGGCTCAAAGATGCTGGTATCAAGAAGAAAATCACCTTCCACGGATTGCGCCACACTTACGCCACGCTCTTGATCACCAATGGTACTGACATCTACACTGTAAGCAAAATGCTTACGCATAAAAACGTGGCCACGACTCAGATCTACGCCGAAGTCGTGAATCAAAAGAAACGCGATGCCGCCAACTCAATCTCTCTTAAATAACTCACAAATAATTTTGCCAAAGTAAACTTTTTAGTTAACTTAGGTGCTCAAATTAAGAATCATGGAAACAAATAGAGACGAACGGATTATGAATTGCACGACTTTGGATGAACTGCTTGATGTGCAGTACGGAAAAGTCGGCACACCGGAACGTGATGAGTTTGATAAGGAGACTCAAGCATTCTGTCTCGCCGCAACCTTGAAGGAAGAGAGACTCAGAGCTGGGCTTACCCAAGAGCAGCTCGCCGAGCGTATCGGTACGAAGAAAACCTATATCTCCCGTCTGGAAAACGGTAAAGCCGATGTCCAGCTCAACACCCTCTTCCGAATCTTTGAGGGTCTCGGCAGAAGAGTATCCTTGACCATCCTGTAAATTGACAATACTCTTCAGTCTGGCTCAAAAAAACTCACGAAAATAGTCGTAGTTTGAACTATTATTGCTATATTTGCGACCTAATAGACGCAAGTACGACTATGGAAGAGAATATATACATGTTACCTGACAGTGAAATCCGCCGTCGGCTGGGACAAAAAATAAGGCATCTGCGACTCCGACAGAACTTCACTCAGACATCACTCGCAGAACAGGCGCAAGTCTCATTGACGACATTAAAGAGAATCGAGAAAGGCGATATAAGCTATTTCGATTCCCTGATGCGCGTGCTTCGCATACTTGGCGAACTGGATGTGTTCTCGTCACTCATTAAGGAAGATGAGATGAGTCCCAATGAATATTTCGAGTTTGTCGAAGCAAGCAAGAAGAAGCAGCGCAAACGCGCAAGTGGTAACAACAAGACCAACACACAACCTAATACCGAGGAATCAGAATGGTAGATATAGCAAGAGTAAACCTGTATGGCCAACCCGTCGGGACATTCCGATGGGACAACAATCGCCAGCTGGCACATTTCGAGTATGCCGAAAGCTTCATAGGCAAAGGTCTTGAACCCTCGCCGATTCTAATGCCTGTACGTCAGGGAAGGATATATTCATTCTCCGAGATAGGTCGTGAGACGTTCAAAGGGCTTCCCGGTATGCTTGCCGATTCATTGCCCGATACTTACGGACGAGCATTGTTCGACCGCTGGCTTGCGCTGACCGGGCGTAGCAGCGGGAACGCTGTGGAGACGTTATGTTTTCTTGGGAAACGCTGTATGGGAGCGTTGGAGTTTGAACCGGCCATGGATGCGCCCTATGGTCCCGATGTCAGAATAGAACTTGATTCCCTTGTTGAAGTGGCAAGCGAAGCACTGTCGGAAAAGGAAGAATTTGGTGCTAATCTTGAAGAGGACAAGAAGGCGGCAATAGCCGAAATAGTGCGACTCGGTACCTCTGCCGGAGGACAGAGAGCGAAAGCCATCATAGCCTACAATCCATCGACCGGGGAAGTTCGTTCAGGACAGATTGAAGCTCCGGAAGGCTTTGACTATTACCTGATAAAACTCGACGGAGTAACCGCCGAGGCCGGATTCAGGGAAACGCAGAATTTCGGTCGGCTGGAATACTCTTTCTATCGGCTTGTAAAGGAATGTGGCATAGAAATGTCGGATTGCAGTCTGATAGAAGAGAATGGACGCGCCCACTTTCTCACCAAGCGTTTTGACCGTCAGAATGGCGAGAAAATTCACATGCAGACTCTTTGCGGCATAGCGCACTATGATTACCGCAATCCCCGTTCATACTCTTACGAGCAGGCGTTCAACGTGATGAGGGCATTGAGACTGCCATACTCACAGGCGCAGGAAATGTATCGTCGCATGGTATTCAACGTTGTAATCCGCAATCAGGATGACCACACAAAAAACATATCCTTCCTTATGGACAGACAAGGGAAATGGATTCTTTCGCCGGCATACGACATGGGATTTGCCTATAATCCGAAGGGTGGATGGACAGCACAGCACCAGATGTCAATCAACGGGAAGTTTGACAACATTACCCGACAAGACCTTTTGGAATTTGCGAAACGCAACAATATAAAGGAAGCTACTGAAATAATCGACCGTATTGCCGAAGTGTCCTCACGCTGGCCTCTCTTGGCAAGAGAATGTGAAGTTCCCCAGCCCATGATAGATGCCATTATGCCGAATTTGAACCTCTCTATATAATACATCCTTCTTCGCAAAGATTTCTATAATCATGAAAGTATATCCTGACAAAGACAAAGCATTTCCAAATCCTGCGATTCCAAGTCTTTGCTACATAAAGAATGTGGTGAAAAATCCGAGAATAATCATTGGCGACTATACTTATTACGATGATATAGACGGAGCCGATAGGTTTGAGGAGCACGTCACACATTTCTATGAATTCATCGGTGACAGGCTGATAATCGGTAACTTTTGCGCCATTGCCAAGGGGGTTACTTTCGTTATGAATGGGGCCAACCATCGGATGGACTGTGCCACCACCTATCCTTTCTACATAATGGGAGGAAACTGGGGCGGTGCGATTGCGCCTGTAATGGATGAATTGCCGCTCAAAGGTGACACTGTCATCGGCAACGATGTGTGGATCGGGCAGAATGTGACAATCATGCCGGGCGTACATATAGGCGACGGAGCCATAATCGGAACAAACGCCACGGTTGCCTCCGACATTCCTCCGTTTTCGATAGCCGTGGGCAATCCGGCAAAAGTCATACGCCGCAGATTTGACGATGAAATGATAGACTTGCTGGAGCGCCTACAATGGTGGGACCGTCCCATTGAAGAGGTTGATAAATTGATTCCTATACTCTCAAATCCTGATATAGCCCAGGCAAAAATTGATATAGCGGAATATCTCCGCATTCAACACGATTAATTGCGACCTTACCAGAGCAAACAATTCAGTGGGTTAAATGGCTAATTATAAGTCATAAATTTGTTATATCCTTGAATATGAAATCAAAAGCAAACATCGGCATTGCATTGGTCATTACCTTTGCAGCCACACTGATTATCGGCATTATGCTGCATCTAAAAAGCCACGGAATAATTATCCAGCCTCGTGGCGTATTAAAAGCTGTTCACTGGATATTCGGATATGCCATGACGGTACTTCTGTTTATCCATTGGGCACAGTTCCAAAAAATGCTGAACGCCCTGAAGAAGAAATTCAGATGGTTCTACACCGACACCTGGCTCCTGATTATCCTGTTCATAGCCACGCTGCTTACAGGTACGGTCAAGCTGCTTACGCCCGTCAAAATTCCTCATCTCGGATTGTGGCATTACTGGTTTGGCATGGCAATGGGCATCGCCGCAATCATTCATCTTGTACGCGGACTTCCGTCATGGAGTAGAATGAGGAAGATCAATAGGAAATAGAAAACATTCAGCGAACAATTCTGTGGGTTAAATTGTCTATAAAGACGTGAATATTTAACCCTATTTATTTATGAAGGAAACGCCCCAGCGCTTGAGGAGCCTCGCTCCCCCTACCCGGGACAAAATTTTTATCTGGAGTGCCGTGATTGCCGGATGCGGTATCATGGCTTTACTTGGTCGCCATGCCGCCATAACCCGTTTCGGCACTGACGAATTTACCGGCAATGTACTATTTGCCGTTTTCCTTGTCCTCACAATCGGTCTATATTTCGGTTTCCAGTCAGCAATCGAAAGTCTGTTTGACAGATTTTTATCAGTCTTTCAGAGAAAAAAGCAAGTAGCCATTGCGAATACCACAGCCGGAGAAGAAGTAGCCGTTGAATTACCCGACGAACCGCTAAACGAGATGGACGATTCCACCGCATCAGCCGGACAAGTGATTCAGAAGGATTTATATTATCCTGACGATGATTACCCGGAAGATTATAGCGGAGGTGAACTTGTAGAGGAGGCCAATAGCGATGAAAATGACAGATATGTTATTATAAATGGCCAGAAAATATATGAAGGTCCCCTTGATGAGGATGATGTTGTTTTCGTTGAACTTGAACATAACATCAAAGAATACAGCAGTTTGCAAGAACGTATAGAGTTGCGAGGCGAATATCCATATTTTGAGGACTATATCGGCGGACATTCAGTAGAAGAAGTGACCGAATCGGATACCCTGTACAACGAATGGGTAAGCCTCCAGCCCAAGCATATCAAGAAGGAACTGGAACTCGGCATCTATCGTGTACGTGCCTACCCGGAGTCCAACGACAAAATTGGCTGTTTCACAAAGACGGCGAAAGAGAACCGAATCAAGGAGGACAACGGCAATATCCGCATCGAGGAATGGGAAGAGGAAGCGTATATCTCCGCTAACGGTGACGTGTATTATCCTGACCAGCTGGAAGCCGCTATAAATGCGATGAAGTCAGACAATGAACAGACTGAGATACAGCAGAAACTTCTCTCACAGCATGAACTGTGCAATGCCGCACACGAAGAACTCAAAGAGGAGGACATGAGATTCAGCATGGCTCAGATTGAGTTTCTTTGCGCCTACATCACCTGCATGATGCAACCCTATCTTGATGCCGACGAATTACAGAAACTTCATCACAACGCGAAGATATGGACAGTTCATGCCATGCCGCCTTTCACGCCGGTAAATCTTCGAAGCGACCATCTGACCAAGGAGGATCTGAAACATTTAGGCTATAATGTCGGCAAGTTCCTCAGACTACAAGGCGGAGTCATCGCCCGTTTCGTTAAGAAGGTTTTTGAAAAACCGTTTGAAAGCACCCAAATACGGACAATCGAGCAGAAACTCCGAGAAAGCAAATCAACAAAAGAAAGAATCCCCATCCATACCCGTGACCAGATGGACAAACTGTTCAAGCACTTTCAACGGTATGGCAACATCAATTTAGACATACTTAGCAGAGCCTGAAATAGCTCTATCCCGACATTTCAGCGGATGACAATGGCGCAATCGCCAGAGTTATACGATAACAAGTTAAACTAGATCACTCTTCCCAAGGTTACAATCCTTACATAAAGTTTGTAAATTATCATAAATAGTATCTCCTCCTTTAGCCCATGGATAAATATGGTCTATAACAAGAACCACCGAGGGATCCGCCGCTGGACTTCTTCCACAGATGCAACATTTAAAATTATCTCGTTGCATCACTTTAAACCTTAAACGCAGATTTGGTTCTCTATGCCCTCTTTGATGATTTGGCTCTTTTTCTACATCGTAGCTCTCAAAAACATGATTATCAGCACTGGGCATATCATCTTTATCGTCTGAATTCATGTAGTTTACAAAAGCGATTAAGGTTTTGCGCCATCCGCCGAACCGTCGACAAAAAGTATTCTGACTGAATTTAAAAAATCCTTTCTTTAGATCTGTAATCGTAGGCTGTCGGCCTATTTTAATCCATACGCGTTCAATATCCGCAAATAGCTCTTCATTTGAAATTTCTTTACCACGACCTAATCGGAATGGTGTAGGATCCAAATCAGCCATTCTAAGTACAATATTCCATATTACGCCATGGTGATTATAGGGATAGAAAGTCTGGAACTTGCCAAATTGCTTATATTCACCGATAGTTAACGATTTTACTTCCAACTCAACTGCAACCCTTTTGACATCCTCAATAAATTCATTTAGAGATTGACAACAGCTATTGGATTCATGATAAGACTTTAAGTTTGTTTTATGTAATGCATTTTGCCATGATCCAAAACGTCGTTCAATTGTACTGCTGTGGTATTTTCCATATCGAGAATAATCTCTCTTTGAAATAGTATCCTTATTTAGAATATGAGCTACATAAACTAAATCCTTCAGTAGATTTTCCTCTGACAAATCTCGGTGATATTCATTCAATATAAATTCCATATTTTTCAGCTTATTTGAAACTCTTTTGGGTATTGCAAATTTAATGAATTTTTTATGTTAAACAATAACTATTCTTCGAATAATGACAATTCATCCTAAATCACCGCAAAATCACCCCATCCCTCAAATTTTCACCATACAAATTATTCCAGATCTTCAGACCTGCTTCTCAGTTGGTTAGCACTTGCCTTGTGGTTATTTTGATGCAGTGAGAATGGTTAATTTGATAACCGCTAACTCACTATTTTTACTTTGCGTTAGAATTTCAGAATAACTTCTAAAACGCAAAATAAAATGGAAACATCAACACCAACCTTCGACCAGCTGCCCCACGTGGTAGGCGGTCTCTCAGAGAAACTCGACCGAGTGCTTGAACTGCTTGAAAAGGCAGGCTTCACCGGCCACTCCAAACAGTCCAAGCCCTCGCGCAGACTCGTGTATGCGAAAGAGGCTTGCCAGATAATAGGCAAGTCACTTTCGAGTCTCTACCGCGGCATAAAGGCTCCGAATGACCCCATTCCGAGCTATAAGCGCGGCAAACTCCTCTATTTTTATGAGGATGAGCTGTACGCATGGATTGAGAGCGGGCGCAAACATTCCGTCGCTCCTTCCCTCGCCGAAACTGCGGCTGCCATAACAGCCGGAATGAAACACCGTCCCCGTGGAGGATATAATTTCTAAGCCTATGGAAAGAGATTACACACAATCCGCGACCAACGCATTTCCTGTGCATGTGCTACCCGAAAGATTACAGCGCATCATCCGTGAGTTGCATGACAGCAACGGTTTTCCGGTCGACTACACCGCAGCTTCAATGATGGCCGCATTGTCGGTTGCGGTGGGCAATTCTCATCGCGTGGAAGTGAAACGCAACTGGCATGAATCTACAATCCTCTATATAGCGATTGTCGGTCGCCCAGGAGCCTGCAAGTCACATCCGCTGGCATTCGCAATGCGTCCACTCGTCAATGCCGATTGGAAAAACAATCTGGACTATCAGAAAAAGTATGCCGAGTATCAGCAGGCGATAGCCATGAGCCGCAAGGAACGTGTTCACGCCGGATTCGAGCAATTCCCGAAAGAACCGAAGCGTCTGCGCTACCTCGTGTCGGATGTTACGCAGGAGGGACTGAGTGCCATTCACTCCCACAATCCGAGAGGTCTGTGCCTGTGGGTTGATGAATTGTCGGCATGGTTCAAAAACTTCACCCGCTACAACAACGGCTCTGAAGAACAATTCTGGTTGTCAGCTTTCAACGGCAGCACGACAATGTCTGACCGCAAGAACTCGCAGAACTCCATCTTCATCAAGCGACCGTTCATTTCGGTGGTCGGGACAATACAGAAACGTCTGCTTACCGAACTTGCCAACGGCGAGAGAACAGCCAACGGATTTATCGACCGCATCCTATTCGCCATGACGGAATCATCAGGCAAACCGAGATGGCAGGAGGATGAGGTTAGCGAAGACCTCGACAACGCATGGGAATCCATACTCACCGCTATGCTCTCGGTGGAGTGTAAGCTTGATGATGAGGGAGAACCGATACCGATAATTGTGCGGTTCACACCGGCGGCGAAGAGGATACTCTATGAATGGCAACACCGGAATGCCGAGATGTGCGACAATGAGATGAACGATACGGTTGTCAGTTTCTTCTGCAAGCTCGAAATCTATGTAATCCGATTCAGCTTGCTGTTGCGAATGGCGCGATGGGTATGCGATGAGGAGCAGTCGCCACCCGAAGAAATCGGAGATAACGAGGTAGGCGGAGCAATCGAGTTGGCGGAATACTTCCGACACAACGCCCTCGGCGTACTCACTTGCATCAGCGAAGAGAAGCTGAACGAACTTCACCGCACGGTGTATGACCATCTTGCCGAAGAGTTTTCGACAGCCGACGGCATCCGTGTGGCAGCAAGGTTTGGGATGAAAGACCATACCTTCAAGATGTTTCTCACCCGCAATCTCAACACTCTCTTTCGCCGTGTGCGTCAAGGTCTCTATCGTAAGCAGTCATGTTACTCCGCTAACAATGTTACTCTCCCTACCAATGAAATCGAAACAGAGTAAGCGAATGGTTGCCGACAATGATACCCTCGGCAGACGTATGTGGCCGCCGGTACGCGATATGCCGAGAACTTCGGCATTCTGCCCACCCCCACAATCCCGAATGTTAAACCGGGCGCAAGCCCATAAAAAATCAAAAACGTGAAAACTGAAAAATCTCCAACTCCTCAGTCATCTGAAGTGACTGATATTTTCAACAACTCAAATCTTTCCGAAACTGTGGAAAATCCCGTCAACACCGATGTCCAGCCAATCGCCGGACAGAGCGATACCGCTCAACCCAAGTCACCCCGTCCCACCGCCAAGCAGCGCAAAAGCGACCTTGAAGATTACCGAAAGGCATACTTCAAGCTGATTAAGCTCGGCAAGGACAACAAGCATCAGGTGGCAATCAGCAACGATACGTTTGACCGCGTGGAACGCATCGCCCGATTCTTTGGCGGTCCCGGCTACAGCGTCAGCAACTTCATCGAGCATATTATAAACGAGCATCTCGACAGCAACGCGGCCAATTACGAAAGCTGGTTTACCCTGATAAGTAAATCGTTCTGACCACTGCCCCTAAGCAGTGGAAATGGCGAAGCCATCGGCAACGCCGGTATCCGGATAATCTGTCAAGATTAGGAGGATAGCAAGGTAGTGGCAATGTAAACATTTCCGACCTTGCATCCTCCGTTACCGGGCGGCTGGAGTCCGTTCCCGATGGTCACAAGTCAAATCTCAAAACTCTGAAACAATGACATTCCAAAAGAAAAAGAAGGCTCCTCCGGGAGTAGAGAAGAAGTCCGGCAAGACATTCGTTGTCAGCGTTAGGCTGGACGAAGAACAACACAAGACTGCACTTGAAAAATGCCGCAAATCCGGCAGAAAGATATCCGACTACTGGCGATGCGCTCTGCTAAACGCTGAGGTAATACAGGTTGCCAGACCCGAAGACATGGCACTTCTGCGCCAGATCGGAAGCATGGCAAACAATCTTAATCAGCTTGCCAAGAAAGCCAACGAAGCGGGATTCAAGCTCGTGCAATGGTCGCTCGACTCGCTGAGCAAGGAGATAAAATCACTTTATTCCAAGCTGTCGCATGATTGGAAGCATCACTAAAGGAAGCTGTTTTTCGGGTTGCGTAGAGTATGCTCTCGCTCTGAAAGAAAAAAATAAAGAGGCACGTCTGCTCCACTCCGAGGGTCTGCTGACCGATACGCCAAAGGATATTGTCGACGGATTCGAGTGTCAGCGGCATCTCAACAGTCGCGTCCAGCACTGGTGTGGACACATTTCTCTATCCTATTCGCCGGAGGATTCGGCACGGCTTTCCGATGAAGCCATGGTAAAACTCGCGCTGGAATATATGGAGAAAATGGGCATCAAGAACACCCAGTTCATCATCGTCCGACACCTTGACAAGGAGCATCCGCACTGCCACATCGTGTATAACCGCGTCGACAATGACGGCAGATGCGTGAGCGACAGTTTCGAGTATTACCGCAGTAATGCAATCTGCAAGGAGCTTAAAAAGAAGTACGGTCTGACCTTCGGTGAGAACAAGGACAAGGTGAAAGTCGATCGTCTAAAAGGTCGTTCAAAGACCCGTCAGGAAATCTACCTTGCGGTTCAGGCAGCCAAACGAACAGCCAAAGACTGGACAACTTTCCAACGTGAATTGGCTCAGAAAGGTATCTCCGTGAAAAAGAAATTCCGCCGGAACTCGACCGAAGTCGAAGGGCTGTCATACACCATGGATGGTCGGAAGTTCAAGGCTTCGCAGATTGACCGCGACGGCAGATGCTCCTATGCTATAATCTGCAAGGCTCTCGAAAGGAATAAAAAACGTCAGTCTCAGCCGGTGGCATCCGCACCGAAACAGATGCAATCCCAACCCAAACAGGAGCCCGGCGTCATTGGCAAAGCCATAGAAGCCGGAGCCGATATTGCCGAAAATCTCGGCAACGCAATCGGCGGTCTCTTCCAAGTCGGACCTGCCTACGACCCGGAAGAGGAGGCGTTCATCCGCGAGATGAAACGCCGCCAAAAGAGAAAAAGAGGCAGAAGTCTGTAACTTCAAAAATCAAAAACAGTGAAACAAGAATTTGAAAATTCACCGGAGAACTATCTCCAAAACATCGCTGATGACCTCAGCAGCATCAGCGGAACCTGCAACGAAATCAAAGAGACGCAGCTCAACTGCGCAACCACCGACGACCTGAACAATATGGGCACATCGGTATCGTCAGCCGTCATTGAGAAAGTCGGTGAGATGAAAACATCCGTCGAAAATCAGACCAAGGCAGTCGGCGAAATCGGAAGCGATCTGACCACAGCGGTCAATGACCTGAAGACTGAAATCACCGAAAAGATTGACAATTTCACCGCCAATCCTCCGGTGCAGAAAGTCGAAAAGACCATCCGCATAGCCAAAGAAACGTGGCAGGTCTATCTCTCGCTGTTCATTTCAGTGTTCACCCTGATGTTCTTCGGAGCCACAACAATCTGGCAGGAAGCCCGCATCGAAAAGGCCCGCATCTCCGACATCAAGTATCACTACATACTGATGCACGGCGGGGTCGGAGCCGAAGGACTCGACAGCATTGAAAGCTGGTTCCGCGATCCGGAGCGCGTCAAGCACATCGAAAAGGAGGTGAAAGCCTACGAAGACCGTGTGCAGGAAACCGCCCGCGCCTTCGACCAGAAGCAACGCCTCGAACAGAGAATCAACGAACTCAATTCCCAAACCACCAACAAAAATTCCAGAAAATGAGAAATGCCAACAACCTCAACCAATTCCTCTCGCGTGTGAAATCCATCTTCGGCCGCAAGGCAACTCCGGCTACTGCCACAACTCCCAATGCAGAGCCGCCCACCGACATTTCGATAGTAAGCGACCCTCGTCTCAGCGCGGCCTTCGCCGACATCGAGAAATATCTCGCCGAAAAATATGGCACCCCGACAGCCAAACTCAGCTATCAGGATTACGCCAACGGCGCAAGCTTCTTCTCGAAAGACGCGCTATTTGCGCCCTCGCTTGTTATCCTCACGGACTCTGACGGCCTCTACAACCTCCCAGACAACGTGATGATGCTCGTCTCCGTCACCTCTATCAAAGATGAGAACTGGCTCATTGAAGAACTGGGTAAGTTCATCCTGTTCCTCAAAGAACTCGGCACGACCTACAGTATCCAGCACTTCGCCATCGCCTTCTCCAAAGACAAGCCCGACCATCCCGCGACCGTCCAGACCGCCGATGTAACGTGCATCCGCCTCTACTAAGAGGGAATCTCAGCCGACGCCCCGACTTATCGACGAAGTCGCTTTGCTCTGCAAAGAACACCGTCCTCGTCAAAGCCGGGGCGTTTTATGTTTCTCAGCACATTCGATTGTTATCTCAAAAATTGTTTGTAATTTTGTAATTAGAATAGTAACGCTAATCTGAAAATGGCCAAGTAATTATCACAAAGACTTACGGCGAGAGCCAACAAACTTTTTGAAACTTTCACTTAGTCGTTACAGGCTTTGGTCAGCCTTCAGATACTCTGTGGAAGTTTCTGTTTAATATGAACGACTCTGTAAAGAATGCTCTACTGCATAAAAGTATTGAATTGTTATTAGGTACTAAGGAATACCTAAAAGCTTTACGTGAAACTGCATTAGCAATTAGGGAGCAATCTAAGCAGGCCCCGAATGAGGCAACCGTAGTTTCTATTTTTGAACTTGAAATATTTACTCTAATTCGTGATGTCTTTGGATTGAAGTTCTATCCTGAAAAAGAAGTACAAGTCGAAACAAATTTCCATGTAGCAAAAGGTCGAATCGACAGTAAAATTGGAGCTCTTGTTATAGAATTCAAGCAACCATCGGCTTTAAGCAATCGCACACAAGAAGAAAAAGCTGTTAATCAACTCATATCATATTTGCAAGGTCTTGACGACTCCACCAGTCAGGATTATTTTGGTATAGTTACAGATGGCGTGAGGGTATGTAGAGTTTTAATTTACAATCATGAAGTGAATGTCGGCGCCTTCGAGAATTTATCTGCCAGTATTTTGGATGAACTTATTCGCTCTATAATACTCATGGATAAAGTTGCGCTAACGCCGCAAAATTTAGTTCGTGACTTTGCTGGGGGAGGAGGTTCTATTGCAGAGACTCTTTCTCGAACACTGTTTTCAACTCTAAAGAATACTCCTACTGGGCGATCCATAATGTTGTTTAATGAATGGAAGGAATTATTCCGACTTGCACATGATGATAAAAGTAAACAACAGGCCATACAAGAACGACGAGCTTCTTTAGAATTGGCGGTAGGAGAAGACTTTCCTACAGGTGATAATGAAATAGAATACAAAGCTTTATATGCGATTCAAACAACCTACGCTATTATAGTGAAGATTATTGCGTATAAAGTTATTAGTAAAATTCAATTTAATAAGTCTTTAATTGATTTTGCTAAGTTAGCCGAAAGTCCTTCTGAGGTCTTAATACAGCAAATGCAATCACTTGAAAATGGTGCAATCTTCCGAAACTTTGGTGTTGGCAATCTTCTTGAAGGAGATTTCTTTTCTTGGTACTGCACAGATGGACAATGGAATGTAAATATAGCGAGCCAAATTAAACGTATATTTGAGATACTTTCTATATATGAAGATAAGGGATTGTTTAACTCTTTTGAACGAGTTCAGGACCTGTTCAAAGACTTATTTATGAGCATTATCCCTGAAAAAGTGCGTCATAGTTTAGGTGAGTATTATACACCTGCATGGTTAGCTGATAATTTAGTAACCAATGCTATTGAATCCGTTGATAATAAAGAAGATTGGACTGCATTAGACCCTTGCAGCGGTTCCGGGACTTTTGTCACATCCCTCATACGTAAAGTTCTCAATGAAACAGCATCCCTATCTCGAACTGAAAGACTTCATGCTGTCCTTCGACGTGTTCACGCGATTGACCTTAACCCTTTGGCTGTTTTAACAACACGTATTAATTACTTCGTTAATATAGTCCATCTTGTATCAAACGACGATTCTTTTGAAATTCCTGTATTTTTGGGCGATTCTTCTTATGTCCCTGAAACAATTACCATTGATTCCGTAATCTGTCTTCGATATTCTATCCAAACCGCTAAAGGACCGATAGAAATCATATTGCCCAAAAGCGCATGTTCCGACTCTCTCGCATTTTCGAGAATGATGACAAGCTTGGAACAGGATATTATCAATCAATCAACAGAGTCTATTGTTTCTAAAATTCTTTCTTTAGTTCCGCCTAACGAGCAAACTAAAATAATTTTAGATAATATTCGAGTTTTAGCAGATAAATTCGTTTTTCTTGAAAGAAATAACTGGAATGGTATTTGGGCTCGTATCGTTACAAACTTCCTTTCTACTGCCGCCCTCGGTCAGTTTGACATGATTGTTGGTAATCCGCCATGGATTGACTGGAAAAATCTCCCTGCAGGCTATCGGGAAAGAGTCAAGCAACTTTGTATAGATAAGAATTTATTCTCTGGTGATAGTATCACTGGTGGTATAAATCTTAATATTTGCGCTTTAATTACTTACGTTGCCTCATCTAATTGGTTGCGCCAGAATGGAATTTTGGCTTTTCTCATGCCTGATACTATTCTATTTCAGCAAACATACGAAGGCTTCCGTAATTTATTAGTTGGTCAAAACGAACGCCTTTATTTCAATAAAATTTTTGATTGGACAAAATCTGGCAACCCTTTTGCCCCTGTGACTCAAAAATTTTATACCTACTTTATATCACCCAAAGTTGCCGATTATTTTAACGGCATTCCATTCGTTACATATAAAAAAATCGGGAAAGTCAATTTAACTTCTTATTCACACGAATTCCAATATTCGCAAATTGACGGAATATTTGAGAAAATTCATCAATTTGCAGGACAAGCCCATAATAACTCTACAAAGTTTTCTATTTGCAACTCTCCTGAACAATTATCTAATTTTAGAACTATTGTTGGTGATTCTCGATATAAGGGTCGTGAGGGGATCGAATTTTATCCTCAAGAGTTATTTATCCTTCATTACGATAAAGATATCTCAACTCCAGCAGGAAAAGTTGCGGTACGTAACTTTCAAAATAAAAAATCTAAATATCGAATTCCTGTAGAAACTTTCATTCTTGAAAAACAATTTCTCCGTCCTCTTGTGAAAGGTAAGGATATTGAGCGTTTTCATCTAAATTCTTCTGATCTTGTTGTACCCTTCCCTTATTTTGACGGACACAGAGAACCAATTTCAATTAGAGAATTAAATGTAATTACCCCCTTACTCGCTGCATTTTTTAATAGATTTAAAACAATTATTTCAGCTCAGACAGATTATAATGCCAAAATCATAGGCGAAAAGCATAATACCGAATTTTATGCACTCGCCCGTGTTGGATTATATTCTTTTGCCCCATATTATGTCGCCTATCGTGATAACACTAAATGGGGTGCTTGTGTGATTTCTGACTTAGAAACACCGTGGGGAGAAAAGAAACGTCCACAGTTTCAGAATCATGCAGTGTCAATTTCCCAAACTTCAACAGGTCGTAACATTACTTTTGATGAAGCACATTATATATGTGCCATCTTAAATTCTCCTATCGTAACGAACTATATCTTACGCTCTTCTGATTCTCGGACTTTCAAAATAGATTTAGATATCAATATTCCTGAATTTAATTCTGAAGATCCAAGACATACTCGGCTCGCCGAACTCTCAAAATTAGCACATCGTAATTTTGATAATATAGTGGAAATGAGATTAATTGATGAGGAATTAGATTCTTTAGTACTCTCTTTGAATTCTATATAGACTAGCCTATGAATGATTGGACGATTTTGACACATACAATATAGACTCCATGCACAATGGCAGAGTTGGCTTTAACCAAATAACTATTAAATTGTAATGATTAGATGACCTACTGGATATTACCTTGGAATAAGGAAGTTTTCAACTTATCTCAATGTTTGGAGGACTTTGGGTTTGTTGAATGGCGACAGCGAAATAACCTCGCTGTCGGAGATATCGTATTCATATACTGCTCAAATCCGTTGAGGCAGATTAAGTATATGATGAAAGTGTCTAAAATCAACATTCCGAGAAATATAACTGTCAACGATAAGTATCTTTTCGGGTATGAGTATAACTTAAAGCCCACGGATTTTTATGCACGCTTTGAACCTATCGCAGAAACATCCGATAATAATGAAAAACTATCGTTATATTCACTTCGTGAGTTAGGTATAACCTCAAATTTTCAAGGAGGCATAAAAGTCCCTGACAACATCTTGCAATATCTTTTAGATTGTCTTGATGTTGTGTTCGATGACTTGTCACAATCATTCTTCGAAGGCTCCATATACAAACATTCCGTTACCTCATATGAGAGAAACCAACAAGCAAGAGTGGCTTGTTTATCGCATTTTGGCTATACCTGCCAAATATGCGGTACAAATTTTGAATCAGTATATGGTGAAATTGGCAAAGGTTTTATTCATGTTCACCATGTTAATTTTATTTCTTCCTTTGACGGAGTAGATCACAAAATAAACCCTAGGGAAGAAATGATACCAGTTTGTCCTAATTGTCATGCTATGTTACATCGAAAGTTCAAAGGTAAATACCTTTCTCCAATTGAACTTAAATCAATCATTTCAAAATGACTGAATACGGTAATATGGATTTAATTACATTAAATAACTTTTCGATGGACACAATCAAATACCTCATTGAAAATGAAGTAGAAGAAAGTGTACATTTGGATTATAAGGCTGGAC
>ERZ777011.2218-NODE-2218-length-16454-cov-10.485273_pt1 | contig 16454 bp, 16 predicted proteins | sample MGYA00374964_ERZ777011 | MGnify/ENA primary metagenome ERZ777011 (study PRJEB29310, sample SAMD00008975) | mouse gut metagenome | study: EMG produced TPA metagenomics assembly of the Metagenome analysis of fecal microbiota from mouse which was promoted...
ACCTAACCACCTAACCACCTAACCACCTAACCACCTAACCACCTAACCACCTAACCACCTAACAAACGCCAACGGGCGCGTCGACAATGACGCGCCCGTTGGCGTTTGAGTGGATGTCGGAGATTATCTTCCGGCCTCGGCTTCGGGAGCTATAAGCTTGTAGCCTTTGCCGTGGATATTGATAATTTCGATGGTGGGGTCGTCCTTAAGGTGTTTGCGCAGCTTGGTGATATACACGTCCATTGAGCGGGCGTTGAAGTAGTTATCGTCAATCCAGATGGTCTTGAGCGCGTAGTTGCGTTCGAGAATCTCGTTGACGTGGGCGCACAGCAGGCTGAGCAACTCCGACTCCTTGGTGGTGAGTTTAGTTATCTTGTCGCCGATAAGAAGCACCTGCTTCTGGGTGTCGAAAGTAAACTTTCCGATTTTGTACATCGTGATTTCCTTGCCCTTCTTGCCCTTTACACGGCGAAGAATAGCCTCGATTCTGAACACGAGTTCTTCCATCGAGAACGGCTTCGTGATATAATCGTCTGCGCCGATTTTGAACCCTTCGAGGATATCGTCCTTAAGCGATTTTGCCGTAAGGAATATGATGGGTATCTCGGAGTTGACAGTGCGTATTTCCTGAGCGAGGGTGAGGCCGTCTTTTTTAGGCATCATCACGTCGAGTATGCAGATGTCGTATTTGCCCTTGAGGAAAGCTTTGTAGCCGGCCTCGCCGTCGACGAACAGGTCAGCATAACATCCTTTGGCCTGAAGGTACTCGCGGAGGAGCATGCCCAGGTTCTCGTCGTCTTCGCATAGAAGAACTTTGATTCTTTCTTCCATATTCGCTAATTTTTAGATAGTGGTAGTATGATTATAAATTTTGTTCCTGTGTTAAATTCGCTTTCCACGCGGATATCCCCGCCCAGTTCGCTTACCATTTTGCGCACATACGCGAGGCCGAGTCCGAAGCCCTTCACATCGTGGCGGTTGCCGGTCGACACGCGGTAGAACTTGTCGAAAATCTTCTTGAGGTCGTCGCGCCGTATGCCTATGCCGTTGTCGGCGATGCTTATTTCGAGCCGTTCGTCCGGAAGGTCGCGCGAGGACACTGTGAGCTTGAGCGGGCGTTCCTCGCTGCGGTACTTCACGGCGTTGTCAAGCAGGTTGAATATCACGTTGGTGAAGTGCATCTCGTCGACAGTCACTATGGCGTCCATCGCGTCGAGGTTGGCGGCTATGGAGCCTCCGTATTTTTCGACTTTCAGCTTGAAGGTGTTTACGATATTGAAAATGGCCGCATTGGCGTCGATTTCCTGTAGCTTGAGTGTGGCTTTCTGCCTGTCGAACATCGACATTTGCAGCACTTTCTCTACCTGGAATCGCAACCTCTTTGTTTCGTCGGTTATTACTGTTGATATTTGCTGGAGCATGGTGGGCGATTTGCGCACACTCTGGTCGTTAAGCATTTGAGCCGCGAGCGATATCGACGATATCGGGGTCTTGAACTCGTGGGTCATATTGTTTATGAAGTCGTTTTTCATCTCGGTGAGCTTCTTTTGTCGGAAGGCCACTATGATGGTATAAACGAATATTATCAGCAGTATCAGGGTGAATGCAAATGCAGGCACCATGAAAGAAATTGACGAGAAGATATAATCGGACTTGGTAGGGAAATATACCTTCAGGTAATTGTGCGGGCCGGCGCCGTCGTTGGGGAACAGCGTCTGTATGAACATGTTGTCGCGGTCGGTGGCGGCAGTTTGGAATCCGGGCGATTTGTAGAGCAATGTGCCGGCATAGTTGGCCACCGCAAATTCAAAAGGCACTCGGAGTCCGAGGGTGTCAAGCTCCTCCCGAAGGTATGTGCGCACTCTTGCCGAGTCCGCGCGTTCTGTCACAGGGCGTGTGGAGGCCTTGGTCATGATATTCAGTATCACGTCGTCGAGCACGCCCTGCTGGTATAGATAGCGGTTGCGGTAGTTGTCCTGCAAAGTGCGGTAGTGCGCGCCGACGCCTCCGCCGCTTCCCTGTAGCTTGGATATCTCGGTGATGTCGCCCTTTATAGTGAGGTCGGCCTCAAGCCCGGTCTTGGTGGTGAAAGAATATTTTATGCCGTCCAGACGGGGTACAGGGTCGCCGAAATATTGGGTCATAAGGGCAGAGGTTTCCACCTGACGCACGTCTTCCTCTAAGAAATGGCGCGTTTCGTCCTGCTCCAGATGCACGGCAACGGCCACAAGGCTCTGTCGAACACCTTGCGAGAATTGCTCGTAGCGTATCTGCACGATATTCTTCATATAGAATATCTGTATGCAGAGAAGCCCGAGAAAACAAAGAGCCATCACTATGGTGAGTATCCAGATTGTATGTTTCTTCATATCTTTTTGGAGGCGTGCTGTGACGCCGGGTGGAAATCTTGTTTGGTGTATGGAGGTATTTGGAAATATCGCACTTGCAATGTTTTGCAAAGATAATGTTTTGTTAAAACACTTCCTATACTTAACCTATGTTTTGTTAACAATTGAACTTTGTTAATGTTTGCGAATCTTTCGCACTTGTGTGCGCTTCAGACGCCGCGTTAACATTTCGCGTCAAAATTAACAAATAAATGTGAATATCCAATATCTCCCTCGCATAAAGAATGTTAATCCTCGTCTGCATCGGGTGCCACGCCCTTGGGCATTGTGATATGGAGCCATATGAACGCCGCAGTACCTGCTATGAGCGAACCGGCCACGATGCCGAGCTTGGAGTGCGCCAGAAGCGCGGCCTGTGCGGCGTCTGAACCGCTGAATGTAAGCGTGGCAATGAAAAGCGAAACGGTGAATCCGATGCCGCCCAGCATGGACACTGACGCCATCATATGCCAGTTGGAATGCGCGGGCATCGGGGCGAGTCCGAGCTTTACGGCAAGCCACGAGAATGAAAGTATGCCAAGGAACTTGCCTGCAACGAGAGCCGTGATTATTGCCAGCGATATGCCTTCGAATATGCTTGAAGGCTCCATGTCGAGCAGGAAGATTCCGGCATTGGCGAATGCGAAAAGAGGCACGATAAAGAAGTTGACTATCGGGTGCAGGGAGTCCTCGAGGTCCTGGAGCGGTGAAATCACTTTGTCGGACGCGCTTTCTACTTCTTTGAGCCAGTTCATCTGCTCTTTGTCGAGGATTGTGCGTTTTTCAAGCTCGGTATCGTCGTCATCGCCTTTGAAGTGCGATATGGACCGGCGTATGATCTTTATATATTTTTTCGGGGCGAACACCGGAGTGGCCGGCACGCTGAATGCCACCAGCACTCCTGCAATGGTGGGGTGTATGCCCGAATTGAGGAACAGGAACCAGATTATTCCGCCTATACCGAGATAAAAAATCTTGCTCTTGATTCTGAATACCGAGCCGAGAAGGAGCAAGCCGAACAGAAGCGCCGCGTATATCAGAAGACTCAGTTCTATATGGGTGGAGTAGAAGGCTGCTATCACGATGATGCCGCCTATGTCGTCGACTACCGCGAGGGTGGTGAGGAATATTTTGAGGGAGAGCGGCACGCGCTTGCCAAGCATGGCGAGAACGCCAAGAGAGAAAGCGATGTCGGTAGCCATGGGTATCGCCGCTCCGTCGGCATAGTCTGTGCCCTTGGCGAGGAGGTAGTAGAGCAGCACGGGAACCACCATGCCGCCTATGGCGCCGACGATGGGAAGCAAGGCCTGTTTGAACGATGAGAGTTCGCCCACAAGTATCTCGCGTTTGATTTCAAGGCCTATCGTGAAGAAGAATATGGCCATGAGGGCATCGTTGATAAACGCAAGCAGGGACATTGGGTGTCCGTTATGGCTGAAAAAATTGAAATCGCCGAGTTGTAGCCGCACTTCCTGGTTCCAGAATTCAAAATAGTGGCTGTTGATTCCCGGGATATTGGCTGCGACCAAGGCGAGCACAGTTGCCGCAATAAGCACATTGCCGCCTGTTGCATGGCGTCTTATCGCCTGACGGGCAGAAAAGAATATGCCGCTCGAAAACACAGATTTTTCTTCCGTGTCCCAGCTCGGGCGCGGTTTGATTTGTGATGAATTAGTTGTCATAGTTTACACGTGTTTTATATGAATAAACTCATTCTCAGTCTATTGGAAGGTGCTTGTCTGCTATTGGAAAAAGTTAATGTACCTGAGTGCGTTTAACACACATTGTTAAATACCTTCTTAACATAACGAAGATTTGAGCGTCTTAGTTTGTGGACGGGCAAAAATTTATGTTTTGTTTCTTAAAAAACATTAAATAATTGCCTGTTGTCTGAATATTGCCTACCTTTGCACCCGATTGAGCGTTCAAGCTCATACTTTTATATTAACCACTTAATTTTCAAGGAATGCACCTAAATTCTGAAGAAAAAGTTCAGATCTTCGAGAAGTACGGTAAGGGCAAGACTGACACTGGCTCGCCTGAAGCACAGATTGCATTATTCTCGGTCCGTATCGCTCATTTGACTCAGCACCTGAAGTCAAATCACAAAGATCATACAACTGAACGCGCTCTTAAGATGCTGGTAGGTAAGCGTCGTCGTCTTCTCGACTACCTGATGCGTAAAGACATCAACCGCTACCGCGCTATCATCGCACAGAAAGAGCTGGGTATCCGCAAGTAAGCGATACTCCAAAACGTCTTTAAGAGGCTTGGCCGTAAAATCTTGCGGTTTAGCCTCTTTTCTTTTTCGCTTCCGTCTATCTATTTATGAAAAAAAATACGCTACTACGTGTTTGCGACTTGTGCCTGCTGCTCCTTGTATTGATTATGCTGTCATCAAGCTTGCAGCTCGAGCTTACCCATAGCGGGAGCCGGGTGTGGATATGGCTCCATATGTTTGCCGGGACTCTGTTTTTTGCCGGAATCATATGGCATATATGTCTGCATTTCAAAAAGGCTTCGTGGATAAAACGCTTCCGCACGCAAAAATCGCTTACAAAGTGGCTTGCCGTTCTTGGTTTGCTTACCATGCTAAGCGCGGTTGCGGCTATGATTCACCGGCTGTCGACGGCCGTCCATTCGCCGATAGGAGGCATTCACGGCAAGTTAGGACTCGCGTTCCTGCTGCTGGCAATAATCCACACAGCCAGACGCGCGAACTTCTTTAGATTCGGGCGATAAAGCGAGGCTATATAGAACGTGTTCCTTCAGTCTGTGGCCTGAAGGGAGTGCAGGGTGTTGGAACAGACCCTCGTAAACCATCCCGATTTTTTGCATTACACGCTCGGAACGATGGTTGCACGTGGCTGTGAAAGAATAAACGCGGCTGAAAAGATTTTTAGAAGAGGCATGCTCTAAGCAGGCTTTTGCAGCTTCTGTTGCATATCCTTGGTTCCAGTATCTGCTGTCGAGCCTCCAGCCTATCTCTATTCCCGGGGAAAAATAAGCATTAAAATTGAACCTGTGGAAGCCGGTGTATCCAATAAATTCACCTGTCCTTTTTAGTTCCACGGCGTAAAGCCCGAAACCGCAGCTGTCAAATTCGTCGATAATGCGTTTGTAGAAATTTTCGCTTTCAGCATATGAGAGCGTGCTCGGAAAAAATTCCATAACCGCCTCGCTTTGGTTTATGTCGGCGAATGGTTTGAGGTCATCGTCGGTCCATGTCCTCAATATGAGTCTGTCTGTTTCAATTATTTTCGGCATAGCTTATGCGAAATCAGCTTGTGCGGCTGCGAGTTTGGCAGGATCGCCGATATCGTGCCATCTGAACGGCTTGGCCGGAGTATATCCGCAGATGTTTAGCTGTTGGCAGCGGTCGAGATAGTAGTTTGTTATGCTGAACGGTTTTAGCTCCACGCCGCAATACCTGTCTATGTCTTTCAGTGTGTTATGGCTGATGATGTGCATGCCTCCGAACGAAGCCGGCGCATAATCGTCCGGGCTGAAGCCGTCCGGGCGGGTGGCGCCCGTTGTGAGGTTTACCCAGCCGTGCAGGCGGTTGTCGGCGTCAAACATAAACCGGCGTGTGCTTTGCCTTTCGGGGTCTACGAGTATGGTGGCGTCGGCCCCGGTATGCTCGTGGGCTTCAATCATCGGCGCAAGCGGAAAATCTGTGACAATATCGGCATTATGCACGAGTACCGGGCCGGTGTATCCCTCGAGGCATTCTCTTGATATTTTGGCGAGAGCGCCTCCTGTGTCAAGCAGAAGCGCGCGCTCGTCGCTGAAGCTTATATCTGCCTGCGGGTAGTTTGTCCGCACGCAGGCTTCTATTTGGTCGGCAAAATGATGCACGTTGATTATAATCCGCTCTATGCCCGAGCCGAGTATTTTGTCGATAGCGTGGGCTATTGCGGGTTTTCCGGCAACTTCGGCGAGTGCCTTGGGGTGGTGGTCGGTGAACGGCTTGAGGCGAGAACCAATTCCTGCCGCGAAAATGATGGCTATCATTCCTTGATGTTGAATGTCTGCTGTATGTCCTGCTCGCGGTGTATCAGCTCTACTTTGATGTTGAATTTTTTTGCGATGTGTTCGGCCATATGTTGCGCGCAGTATACCGAGCGGTGTTGGCCGCCTGTGCAGCCGAAAGACACCATCAGGTTCGTGAACCCGCGCTCTATGTACCGGGCGGCAGATGCGTCGACGAGGGAATAGCAGTGGTCGAGAAATACCGTCACCTCGCCGTCGTTTTCCAAAAATTCGATTACTGGTGCGTCAAGTCCTGTGAACGGCTTGTAGCGTTCGTACTTTCCGGGATTGTTTATTGCCCGGCAGTCGAACACAAACCCGCCTCCGTTGCCGGAAGTGTCGTTGGGTATGCCTTTTTTGTATGCGAAGCTCATCACCTTGACTGTGAGCTTCTTCTTGGTGAGTTCTTCGGTGAACTGCTTCATATTCACAAGGCGGTGCAGCAACTCGTTGAGATACGGATATTCGGCATACGGCCGGTTCAGCAGCGCCCGCAGATTAGCTATGGCGTAGGGCACGCTCTGCATGAAGTGGGGCTTCTTCTCGAAGTAGCCTCTGAAGCCGTAGGCGCCGAGCACCTGTAGTGTGCGGAAAAGCACGAAATGGCGCAAATGCTCAAGAAATTCTGCCTGCTCTATGGGCTTGAACTCCTGAAGGGCGTCGACATATTGGGTCAGAAGCTCGTCGCGCAGGCTTTCAGGCAGGTTGGCCTTGGCTTGCCATAGGAATGAGGCCACGTCGTAGTAGAACGGTCCCCGGCGGCCTCCCTGAAAATCAATCAGCCACGGCTCTCCGTTTCGTATCATAACGTTGCGACTTTGGAAGTCGCGGTACATGAATGTGTTTACGTCGGCCTTTAGCAATACGTCGGCAAACGCGCGGAAATCGTCTTCAAGACTGTCTTCCTCGAAGTCCAGGCCGGTTGCTTTGAGGAAACAGTATTTGAAGTAATTGAGATCCCACATAATTGAGCGTTCGTCGAAGCAGCTGGTAGGGTAGCATACGCTGAAATCCATGCCGTCTGCCCCGAGGAACTGTACTCGCGGCAACAGGCGCACAGTCTTTATCAGTAGGTCGCGCTCGGCGGTGGAAAACGAGCGGGTGAGCCGACCTTTTTCTATCTCTTTGAATAGCAGTGTGTCGCCGAGGTCGGTCTGTATGTAGGCCATTTCATCGTCGCTTACTTCGAGTACTTCAGGCACGGGCAGCCCTTTCGATGCGAAATGCCGGGCCATGTATATAAAGGCTCTGTTTTCGGCCAAAGATGTGCCTAAAACGCCTATTATGCTCTCAGTGCCATCTGCTTTGGACAGGCGGAAATAGCGCCGGTTGGAGCCGGACGAAGGCAGTTCTGTTACTTTTTCGGGCAAAAACCCGATTCGGTCTGCGTATAGTTTCGATAAAACGTTGGTGGCCATATTGGGGGATGGGTGTTAATTGCCGAGATCGGACAGGAATTTGATACGCACAAGCCGTATTTCCTCCTCCGAGAAATCTGAGCAAAGTTCCTTGTAAGCCTCGTTGAGGCTGTCGCTTTCGCTTTGCCTGAAATAATCGAATATCATATCCTGATCGTCGGGGTCTATGATGTCGTCGATGAAGTACGATATGTTGATTCTTGTTCCGGCATTCACTATTGCCTCTATTTCGTCGAGCAGCTGGTCGAAATCGATGGCGTTCGATTCTGCTACCTCGTTGAGGTCTATTTTGCGGTCAATAGCTTGAATTATGGATATTTTAAGTTTGCTTTTGTTGGCAACGGTGCGCACTCGGAGGTCTTCGGGACGTTCTATCTCGTTGTCCTCCACATATGTGCGTATCACCTTTATGAACTCGTCGCCGTAGCGCTTTGCCTTGCCCACGCCGACGCCTACTATGTTGGCAAGCTCGTCGGAGTTGATGGGGTAGGTTGTTGCCATTGCCTCAAGCGACGGGTCTTGGAAAATCACGTAAGGCGGCAGGTTCAGCCCGGTGGCTATTTTGCGACGCAGGGCGTTGAGAATGGCGAACAACTCGGGGTCGGCGGCGCACGAGGAACCGCTCTTCATTATGGATTCTTCGTCTGGTGCCTCGTCGGAGAAATCTGTGTCTTCAACAATTTTGAATGACACGGGGTGGTCGAGGAATTTGCGACCTTTGGCGGTAAGCCGCAGTATGCCGTAGTTTTCAATTCCGCGCTCCAGATAGCCTTCGATAACGGCCTGGCGTATGACAGCGCCGAGGAACTTGGGGTCGCAGCCTTGCGAGCAGCCGAATACTTCCGACTCTTCGTGGCGGTACGAGCGCACGTCGGCAGTCGCGCGGCCTATCATAACGTCTACAATATGTTCTGCTTTGAATTTTTCTTTGAGGGCGGCTATTGTTTCCAGTGCCGCAGACAAATCATCTTTTGCTTCCACTTTTTTCTTCGGGTTAAGGCAATTGTCGCAGTTCCCGCAGTTTTCAAGCTCGTAGTTTTCACCAAAATAATGGAGTATGCTGCGTCGGCGGCATACCGACGATTCTGCATAGGCGGCGGTTTCGGCCAGTAGTTGGCGGCCTATTTCCTGTTCGGCCACCGGCTTGCCCTGCATGAATTTTTCCATTTTCTGAAGGTCTTTTCTTGCATAGAATGTGAGGCATACGCCTTCACCGCCGTCGCGTCCGGCGCGACCGGTTTCCTGGTAGTATCCTTCGAGGGACTTTGGCATATCATAGTGTATCACAAAGCGGACGTCGGGCTTGTCTATGCCCATTCCGAACGCTATTGTTGCCACTATCACATCGACTTTTTCGAGCAGAAATGCATCTTGGTTTGCCGAGCGGGTAGCGCTGTCCATACCGGCGTGGTATGCGAGAGCGCGGATATTGTTTACCCGCAGCAGCTCGGCGAGCTCTTCTACTTTCTTTCGCGAGAGGCAGTACACGATTCCCGATTTGCCCGCGTTCTGCTTGATGAAGCGGATAATGTCGCGGTCCACATTGGCTGTCTTGGGACGTACCTCGTAGTAAAGATTCTCGCGGTTGAACGACGATTTGAACACCCCTGCATCGACCATGGCCAGGTTCTTCTGTATGTCGTGCTGTACTTTCGGGGTGGCTGTTGCCGTGAGGGCAATCAGCGGGCGTGTGCCTATCTCGTTGATAATGGGTCGTATTCGCCTGTATTCGGGCCTGAAGTCGTGGCCCCATTCAGATATGCAGTGTGCCTCGTCTACGGCGTAGAATGAGATGGGAACTGTTTTGAGAAATTCGATATTTTCGTCTTTGGTAAGAGATTCCGGCGCAACGTACAGCAGCTTGGTCAGCCCGGCGCTTACATCGGCCTTTACCTGGTCGATGGCCGACTTGGTAAGCGACGAGTTGAGGAAGTGGGCCACGTTGTCGACCTCGCTGAAATGCCTCATGGCGTCTACCTGATTTTTCATCAGTGCAATCAGCGGGGATATTATTATGGCCGTACCTTCGCTCATCAGCGCCGGCAGCTGGTAGCACAGCGACTTTCCGCCGCCGGTAGGCATTATGACGAATGTGTCGATGCCGTCAAGAAGGTTCATTATTATAGCTTCTTGATTGCCTTTGAATTTATCGAAGCCGAAGTGTTGCTTCAGTGCTTCGGATAGCTGCTGCGGTGTTGCCATGGTTTCTCTTGGTTGACGGAGGTTGAGAGTATGTTCGCTTAGGGCTTGTATTTAGCTGAAAGTAAACATTGTTTATACTGCGTTTGCGTCGAAATGCGCCGCTTCGAGCTGGCGGGCGCAAAATTCGGCGTCTACTGTTAGTTCGCGGGTGTCGGACGACGGTATGTCGAACATGGCGTTCATCATCACTGTTTCGACTATCGACCGGAGTCCGCGCGCGCCGAGTTTGAACTCGATGGCTTTGTCGACAATGTAGTCGAGCGCGTCGGGCTGGAACGTGAGTTTTACGTTGTCCATCTCGAAGAGCTTGACGTATTGCCGCACTATGGCATTTTTCGGTTCGGTGAGTATCCGGCGCAGGGCGTTGCGGTCGAGCGGCAGCAGGTGCGTCAGGATTGGCAGACGTCCTATTATTTCGGGAATGAGGCCGAATGTCTTCAAATCCTGAGGCGCCACATGGCTCATATACGCGTCGCGCTCTATGCGCCGTGTGGCGGCGTCGGTGGAAAAGCCCACGAAGCTTTTGTTCAGGCGGTGTGCTATGGCCTGTTCTATGCCGTCGAACGCTCCGCCGCAGATAAACAGTATGTTCTTGGTGTCTACCGCTATCATCGGCTGCTCGGGGTGCTTGCGTCCTCCCTGCGGGGGCACGTTGACCACGGAGCCTTCGAGCAGCTTGAGCAGACCTTGCTGCACGCCTTCGCCGCCGACATCACGTGTAATCGAGGGGTTGTCGCCTTTGCGCGCTATTTTGTCGATTTCGTCGATAAACACTATGCCGCGCTGTGCCTTGGCCACATCGTAGTCGGCAACCTGAAGAAGGCGGGTGAGAAGGCTTTCGATGTCCTCGCCCACATATCCGGCCTGCGTCAGGACGGTGGCGTCCACTATTGTGAAAGGCACGTCGAGTATGCGTGCGATGGTACGCGCTATAAGCGTTTTGCCTGTGCCTGTGGGGCCGACCATCACAATGTTGCTCTTTTCTATTTCAACATCGTTCTTGTCGGCTGGCTGGCTAAGGCGCTTGTAGTGGTTGTATACCGCTACCGACAGGTATTTTTTTGCCTGGTCCTGTCCGATTATGTATTCGTCAAGAAACGCCTTTATTTCAGCCGGTTTTGGCAGCGAGCCATTGCCCAGGCTCTGGCTCTTGGTTGTGTCCGAGCCGTGCGGGTTGCGGTTGTTCGCTCTCGCGCGGGCTATGGTGGCCTTTTCTTCCGAAACTTCGTCGTCGTCGATAAGGCCGAGCATGGAGGCCGCGGTGTCGATGCAGTCAAGGCATATGTGGGCATTTTCTATGGGGGAGGGCAGCAGGGTGGCTCCCTGTGCCTCGGTCCGGCCGCAGAAACTGCAATGCGTAGCTGTTTTCTTAGCCATTATTTGTTGTTTTTAACGAGTACGCGGTCAATCATGCCATACTCCAGAGCCTCTTCTGCTGTCATCCAGTAGTCGCGGTCGGAGTCTTTTTCCACTTTTTCAAAAGGCTGGCCGGAGTGCGAGGCGATTATGTTGTAAAGTTCTGATTTCAGCTTCTTTATTTCGCGCACTGTTATTTCCATGTCTGTGGCCTGGCCTTGAGCGCCGCCCATAGGCTGGTGTATCATCACGCGGGAGTGCTTCAGAGCGAAGCGTTTGCCCTTTTCTCCGGCAACGAGGAGCACGGCTGCCATCGAGGCGGCGATGCCTGTGCAGATAGTGGTCACGTCGCTCTGTATATACTGCATGGTGTCGTATATGCCGAGGCCGGCGTATACCGAGCCGCCGGGGGAGTTGATATAAATCGACACGTCTTTTCCGGGCTCAGCCGAGTCAAGATACAGGAGCTGGGCCTGTATTACATTTGCGGTATAATCGTTTACTTCGGTTCCAAGGAATATGATGCGGTCCATCATGAGGCGTGAAAAAACGTCCATCTGGGCCACGTTGAGCGAGCGCTCCTCTATAATGGTTGGGCTGATGTATGACGCCACAGGAGCTGCTGCGCGCGAGTTTAGCCCGGTGTATTGGTCGAGAGCCATGCCGTTCATGTTGAGATGGTGCACGGCAAAATTTCTAAAGTCGTTGTTAGCCATATTCTATGTATATAATATGTATGCCCGGTCGGGGCTGATTTTCTTGTTCAAAATTACATAAATTTTCGCAGTATTGCAAATGAATATATTCAAACTGTCGCAAATTATTCTATGATAATATACGGAAGCGGCCTGTTTCGGGAATCGGTGTGATTCTCTTTCAGGGAAAGTTCGTACCTTTGTGGCAGGCAAACACGCTTTATATGGATACATTCAATGATATGCAGCTTGTGAAACGGCGTCTTTTCGCGATGCGTAACGGCATTATTGCCGATGTGTTGCGTCGCGGAGGCTCGCCTTTCAGAATAATTTTCGGTGTCAACCTCCCGCAGTTGGCCGAGATAGCCGACGGATTCGGATATAATGCGGATTTGGCCGAGCGCCTGTGGCAGAACTGTACAACCCGTGAAAGCATGCTTATAGCGCCGATGCTTTATCCCCGCGACGAGTTCACGGTAGAACTCGCCCGGCGCTGGGTGTCGGAGGTTCCTTCGGCAGAAGTGGCCGACGTGCTGTGCCATCGTCTGCTCAGGCATCGTCCTTTTGCTTGGGAACTCGCCTCCGAACTGCTCGGCGAAGAGAGTGATATGGCCCGTTATACGGGATTGAGGCTTATGTTCAATATGCTGTATCAGCGTCCGGCCGAAACGCTTGAGAAAGCCGAAAAGGAACTGGCTCGCGATTGCTCGCTCACATCGCCCGTGGCGGCTATTATGGTGGCTGAGTGCCGGGAGCTGTTGTGATATGATTTTCAAAAAAGAGGCGTCTTGGGAGCGGTCAGTCCCAAGACGCCTCTTTGGTATGTGGTGTTAGCGGGCGGCGATAACTTCGATTTCTACCAGCACGCCTTTGGGAAGCTCGCGCACGGCTACGGCCGAACGGGCGGGGTAGGGCGCGGTGAACACGCTGGCATACACTTCGTTCATCGGGCCGAAGTTGGCCATGTCGGACAGGAACACGGTGGTCTTCACCACGTTGTCGACTGTGAGGCCGGCAGCTTCGAGAATGGCGCACACGTTGGCGAGCGACTGCTTTGTCTGGGCTTCGATGCCTTCGGGAATCTCGCCTGTGGCAGGATTGATGGGTATCTGGCCGGAAGCATATACGAACGAGCCTGTGTCGATGGCCTGGCTGTAGGGGCCGATTGCGCCGGGAGCGGCGGTGGTTGCTATTACTTTTTTCATTTTTTATTGGTTTTGGGTAATGTCTATGATGTCGATATCGCGAATAAGCATAGTGTCGGCCTCTTCTGTGAAGTGCTTGGCGAGGCTGACCGATATTTCGTTCACTCCTCTGAAATTTGAGTTGAAGTTAGGCACGAACCCCGTGGTGCCGAGTCCGAAGACCTTGCGGGCAAGGTAGCCCACGGTTAATTCCGATGGGTCGACGGCGAGCTGGAAGCCGAACATATCCTTGCTTTCGTCAAGGAGTACTCTCGAAAATATGCCGCAGCGACACAGCGTGTCGGTGACATTGGTAACCATTCGTGCGGGGAGGTCGTACACGTCCATAAGGTGGCGGTCGGTCACCGGCCCTTCGTGCCCGATAAACCGCTGAGTGGCGATGCAGGCAATGGCCAGCGTGGCCCGGTAGCGGTATTCGGGCGATATGGAGGCCACCTCCTTGTCGAGGCTGAACGCGAACACATTCTGCGACGAATAGCATATCACCGCTCCGGCAAGGCATATCACCCACGTGAGCTGCATCCATATCAGGAGCAGAGGCACGAATGCCACCGAGCCATATATGGCGTTGTAGCGCGTCACATAAAGCGTGCCGTTCACGAAAAGCCACTGCAGAACCATAAATCCCGTGCCGGCAATTATGCCTGATATCAGCGCGTTGGAAAATTTGACCTTTGTGTTGGGCAGCAACATGTACACGGCAGCGAAGAACAGCCACGTCATAACCCACGACGCCACTTCGAGCAATGCCGATATCACTGGCGTCATAAAGCTGAAGTGGAATATGGTGTTAAGTGTCGAGCTTAGCAAAATGGTTATGCCGCTGGCGCATATCATAAGTATGGGTAGTATGAGCAGCATGGCTGTGTAGTCGGTTATTTTGCGCCATATGCTCCTGCTCTGCGGTTGTCCCCATATGAGGTTGAAGGTGTCCTCCACGTTTCCCAACAGTGATATAAGCGTCCATAACAGAAACACTATGCCGACGCCCACGAATACGCCTTCCGACGATTGTTGCAGATAAGTGTCGACGAAGCTTATACCGTAGTTGATGGCGAATCTCTGGGCCGGGAACACGTGGTACAGCTCCTGCTGCAGCACGTTCTGGAAGCCGAATCCGCGTCCTATGGCCAGCAGAAGGGCGAGCGCCGGCACTACGGCCAATAGCGTGCGGTAGGTCATTGCGCATGCCTGGGTCTGTATGTCGCGGTTGAGGAAGGACTTTATTGATAGGTTGAGGGTGCGAAGTATGTTGAGCCACCAGTTGCGGCGCGTGTCGCTCCAAATGCCTGTGTCAAAATAATTCCACAAGTCGGTGGCGCGAACTATGAGCCGCGATATGCGTGATTGTTTTGTGTCGGCAGATTTTCCCATATTTTCCTATACGGGTACAAATATACAACTTTCCCGTTAATCGTTCATCAAGTGCAGCGTTTCTTTGAATCGCCGAACCACTTCCGGGCGTCCAGTGTATTTGTCGGGATCTTCGCTTAGCTTGCACGTTTCGTTGTAGAATGTCCATGACTCGGTTATTTTGACGGCTATGAGCTTTATCACTATGTTCAGATGCTTTATTCCCGGGAAATCATTGGTGAAGTGGGTGCCTATGCCGTATGACGGCAGGCATTTCCCCGTGGCGTACCGCTGTAGCTCTATGGCGGTGTCTGTGTTGAGCGCGTTGCTGAACACCACCTGCTTGGTAGAAGCGTCTATGCCAAAAGAATTGTATTTGGCTATGATTTTGTCAAGCTCGTCGCGGTTGTTGCCACTGTCAACCCTCAGCCCCTTGAACATGTTTGCAAAATCTTCCGAGAAATTCAGGCTGAAAATCTCCCAGCCATAGGTGTCGTAGAGGAACGTTCCGAGTGCTCCCCGAAATGTCGATGTCCAGGTGCGCATAGCTATATGGTTTGCCATCTGGGGGCCGTATATGCCGGCGAGCGCGCAAATCAGTTCGTGGGCCATGGTCCCTATCGGGGTGAGGTCATACTTCATCGCGAGGTACACATTGCTCGTGCCGGTGAATCTTCCCGGACCTCCTGCCGATGCCGAATATTCGGCCATTGCGCGGACGGCGGTGTCCTGTGCTTGGAACGATGCACGGCGACGTGTGCCGAAGTCGCTGAAGTAGCACCCGGCGTTAATCAGGCGGTACGCCTTCTCGCGTGCTTTGGAAAAGTATGCGTCGTAATCAAGTTGCCGGATCAGGCCCGTCATTTCGTAGTACAGCTCCGAAATTATCGCGAGTACCTTGACCTCCAATAGTATGGTGCTGCTCCACGGCCCTTCAAATTCCACCGATAGGTGTCCGTCGGAGCTTTGGGCGACTTTTACTTGTCGGCGGTCGTATCTGAATCCTTTGAGGAAGGTATAGAACCAAACCGGGATATACGGGCAGCGGCGTTTCATGAAGGCAATTTCCTCCTCGGTGACAGTCACATTTTCGAGCAGGGCGATCTGACGTTCGAGTTCGAGTCCGAACCCCGGCGGATACACGGTGTTGTCGCGGTCCACAAAGGTGTATTTCACCTGGGCGCGTGGATAATTGTCTATTACGGCGCAGCACATCGTGAACTTGTAGAGGTCGTCGTCGGTAAAGTGTGTTATAATCTGTCGCATAAGGAAAAAAATAGCTGTTAGACAATGCCTGTTGAATTAATACAAATATAAGCAGTTTATTGTTTATATTCCCACATGTGCGGGCGTTTTTGGTAATTTAACACAATACAACGCAATTAGTATGAATATAATCCTCATATTTGCAAATATTGACCAACCATATACGACCCTTCGATGAAACACATTCTCTCATATTTGCTTTACTTCACATTTGCGCTATCAGCGGCGGGGCAGGTTGATGTGTGCGGCACAGTGCTTGAAAAAGATGGCAAGGAGCCTTTGGCAGGGGCTTCGGTTATAATTCGTGATAAAGATGGCAAAATAAAGAAATACGCTGTTTCAAAGCAGGACGGGGCATTCGAGATGTCGGTGCCGACGCTTGCCGGTGCGCGCCTCGAGGTGTCGATGATGAGCTTTGCCAAGCAGTCGGTGGCACTCGACAGTGTGTCGTTCCCTTTGACGGTTTACATGGAGCCGGGCACGACAATATTAAGAGGGTGTTTAATAACAAGTGTTAACGCCACTACATAAAAAAAGCCT
>ERZ777011.2222-NODE-2222-length-16436-cov-2.641353_pt1 | contig 16436 bp, 19 predicted proteins | sample MGYA00374964_ERZ777011 | MGnify/ENA primary metagenome ERZ777011 (study PRJEB29310, sample SAMD00008975) | mouse gut metagenome | study: EMG produced TPA metagenomics assembly of the Metagenome analysis of fecal microbiota from mouse which was promoted...
TTTGTTTTTCTCACCGTAAGCCCCGCGCCCTTAAAAAGCCTCTTCATTTCTTCTATCGACGGATACTGCGCCCTGCTGGTCGTCGCCTTTAGAAAGAAATTGATTATCATATCCTTAAGGTCGTTGGTGGAGGAATTTACAAAGACGAGCTTTGCGCCCCTGTCGCACATTCCCGCTATCTTTTTGAGCGCGCCCGCCTTATCGGGAAAATACGGGAACGCGTGCGTGCATATGACGATACCGTATTTGTCCTTGGACGAAAAGCGCTCTATCGGGCAGACCCTGAATCTCACGTTGGAAGCCGTATTTGAGCTTCGCGCGATTTTTATCATATTGCCCGCGACGTCGATACCGAGATAGCGCACGTCCTTATACCTGCCGCTTATCTCCCGTATAAGCTGTCCGGTGCCGCAGCCGATCTCAAGTATTCCTGCCTTTTCGTCAGCCGCAAGCAGGGGCAGCACAAGCTTAAGCACCTCGCGCCTCGTCGGACCGAGCGAATATTTCTGGACCCACAGACGGTCATATCGGCGCGCGAGCTTTTCCCACACCTCGTACCTCATCGGTCTTTTCGTACAGCCGCGCCACGGCTTACCTGAATTAAAGACTTTTTTCATTTTTCCCTCCTGAAGATCCCCTTTAACACCTCGAACCAATAATCGAACGAAGCCGCGACCGCCGCCCTGATATAAGAAAAAGACAGTATCCTTTTTCTCATTATCAGCATTGCGAGCTTGACATAAAGCTTGTAGAACTCCTTGTAAAACGTAAAGCGGCTCATCTTCGTGGGCGTGATCGTCAGATGCACGAAATCCCATTTTCTGTAATCCTGCGTGACTATCCTGTCCTTGTATTTCTCAAACTGCTCCGTACCCGGCATCGGAGTAAGTATAGAGATCGTGGATAAATACAGCTCATGTTTTCTGATAAATTCATAGAGCTTCTTAAAGTAGCTTCTGTCAGCGTCTATGTCTATCATAAAAAGTCCAATGCAGGTTATCCCGCTTTCCTTAAGCACCTCAAGCGCCCTGAGAATAATTCCGACGCTGCTGTCCTTATTGTATTTCTCAAGCACCTCGTCGTCTATGACCTCAAGCCCGACCGCGCACATCGTAACGCCGATTCCCGCCAGCTTTTTCATGTATTCAGGATTCGCGGCAATAAAATCAGCCCTGAAATACAGGGAAAACTTCTTGCGTATCCCCGCCTCGCCTATAAGCCCTATGAACTTATCAAGCTTTGTTTTATCGACGTAAAAGGTATCGTCAACTATCCAGATATTATCGCATTTGATATTCTTTATCTCATCTACGACGTTTTCCGGCTCCCTGCAAAGATATTTCCCGCCGTTTAAAAGCGTCGAGAAGCAGTAATTGCAGCTGTGTGGACAGCTGTAACTCGCCTTTAGGATCGCGCAGGATTTCATGGTGACGTACTTGTACTTCTTGATGTTCGCGTAAAAATGCTCCCTGTCGGGAAACGGCAGCGCGCTAACGTCAAATATCTGCCTTTCGTTTTTGCGCCATTCCTTCCCGTCAAAATAACAGATACCCTTTATGTCCCTGAGATCCTCACGCGAAGCTTCCAGAATATCCTCAAACGGTCTGAAGCCCCCGCTGTGGATTATCACGTCCAGACCCTCAATGTAAAAATCCTCCGGCATGACCTCGGCGTGCGGTCCGCCGACGACTGTAAGCGCGGACGGGGCGTATTTTCTTACCGCCGCGGCATACTTTCCGACCGCGCGTATATGTACGAAATTCGCGGTAAAGGCTACGATGTCCGGCTTAAAGCTTTTTATCACGGACTTGAGCGATTTCCCGCTCACCGTAAGGTCGCATATCCTCGCATCGGCGTTCTTTCTACCGCATACGGCGCTAAGATATTCCAGCTCAAGCGGCTCCGTCCTTATCAGCGATAATTTGGTGAACACGTTTTTAAATTCAGGTTTGACCAGTAATACTTTCATCTTTTTCCTCTTTAAAAACACGGTATTGCGCAAATCCGTACTTGTATTCCAGCAGTCCTTTTCCAAGCCTGACCAAAAGATTCAGCAGCTTGTTCGTGTGATGCGCGTAAAAATATCTCGGCTCAAGACGCGCACCGAATTTTAACTTGGTCTGCTCCGAGGTCTGACCGAAATCTATGACCGAGCAGCGGTTAGCGACCGCATACTGAATGATATTGTAAAGCATAAAATAATAAAGGTCGGCGGTCTTATAAGCGTAATCCATGCCGCAGAGCATAAATATCAGCCTGTCCCCGTCTTTTCTTAGCAGTACGAAGCCCCTTAACGTCCCGCCCTCCCAGAAACCTAAGGTTTGCGCGTTTACCCCTTCAAAAAAGCCCTTTTCAAGCCTCTCAAGCTTGTAATCGGATTTCTGGTATGTGTTAAGATACAGTCTGTATACGTCGGGCATTCCGCCGTCGGCCGGTCTTACCTCAATGCCGCGGCAGGCTTTTGCGGCAAGCTTTATCCGCCTTCTGTACTGGCTCCTTAACGCCCTAAGATAATCCTCAGCCGTCTCAAAGCGGTTCTCAAAAACGCAGGTCGGCAAAGTCTCCCCGACCGTCATGCCCTTCAGAGCAAAAGGGTTTTTGGCGTTCAGCACAAGCTTCGCGCCCTTTATCGACTTTATGTACTCAAGCATGAAGCTTTCGTTATTGGTTACGTAGCCGCAGTCGCTTAACGAACAGGGATAGCCGATCACCTTAAGGTTAAAGTACAGGCTCTTTTTGCCGAAGGTAAGTATATTCATCCTGTTTCTGTACAGGACAAAAAAAGCGAAATCGCCTCCGCGCCTTATATAGTGGTATTCCTGCTCAAACGGATTCTCTTTTTTGAGCAGCTTGAGCATATCTCTCTCAAAAGGATACGGCAGTTCTTCGTCCATATGCCCGCGTATCCCGTCAAACGAAGCGCTTACATACGCCTCCATACCGTCACAAGGCCTTCTCATACACCGCATACTCCTTGTATTCACGATCGCACAGCGCCTGACAAAAGCTGTTTGAATCCTTATTCTCATCAAGTATCCACGAGGTCTCCACCCTGTCCGTTCCGTAATTTTTCAGGCTGAGGAAAACCTGATGTATAAGCCCCATCGGCAGCCCCGCCTTCCTGTACTCCTCCAAAACCCCGATTTTGGCGGCGCGGATTTTTCGGTTATATAAAATATTCCTGAAAAAATGCTTCGCTCCGAAAATCTCCCCGCCCTTTGCAAGCTCGTTGAAATCGGGATACCACATGATGAAAGCGACGGGTCTGTCCCCGTCGAAGGCAAAAATAAGGGAGTCCTCCTTCATAAAGAGAAACAGCTCCTTAAGCATCTCCCTGTCCTCTTCATAATTGCGTTTAAAATAATATCTGTGCCCCTCAAAAGCCTGATTGTTCAGATCCGTGTATATCCTTGAATAATAATCGAATTTCTTTTTGTCGAAACGTCTGAATTCATAATTCCTGTTAAGCTTCTCTATTACTCCCTTATATCTGTCAAGCCTGTCGTCAACAGCTTCTATAAAATATGAATTAAGTTTTATCACATCGAAGCCGGCGTCCCTGAAATAAAAATTGTAAAATTCGGGATTTGCCGCGGCGGAGAAGGAATTTATCTCTCCGTAATGAGAATTAAGAAATCCAAGACCGTAATTCAAATGACCGTTCAGACCCGCAACAAGCCTGCCGCATTTATTTTCCCTGCCGAAACATACCGCCTTATCTATAAGCAGACTGACAGCCTGCTCGTTATTCTCAAGGCTTTCAAAAAAGCATATCTGTATGTATTCGGGCAGGTCCCGCGCGTATACGACTATGCCCTGACAAAGAATTTCTCCGTCCCGCACAATGTTCAGAGGATATATCTTTTTGTCCCTGATGAAGCTCGTTTTGCCCGCGAACACTTCTTTTATCATAAAATAACTGTTATCGACAAATATGCCTCTGTCCTTATAGAGCTTTTTCCTGAAATCAAGAAATCTCTTCTGCTCTTTTTTGTTATCCGCAAGTACCGCTTCCATACTTTCTCCGTTCTAGTGCTTTATCCTGCCTTCAAGATACTCCGTAAGGTCCCCTACGGTATTGAGCGAGCGGTAGCTTTCCTCCTCGATCTCTATGCCGTATTTATCCTCGATCAAGGCGATTATATTGACAAAATCAAAGGAGGTCAGATCAAGGTCCTTCTTAAAATTCGTACTTAATTCTATATTCTCTATCTGATAATTGTCTTTAAGTATTTTGGCAAGCTCTTCAAACATAGTTGCTCCTTATTATTTTCTTAGTGCTTGTTTTATCAAATTCCCTGTCCTCAAGCTCGTAAGCGTCGATACGCATATAGTACGGAAGGCTTTCGTTTATCCTTTTTATATCCTCTTCGATTCCGCCGCAGCCACCGTCCGTAAATATCCTTGCTACTATAAGGCATTCCTTTACATACGGCAGCTTCATAAGCTCGTTTTCTATAAGTTCCGGTGAAAAATTTTTGCCGTTTTCCAGTATGATAAGATTTTTCTTTCTTCCGGTCACATAAAGAACATCGTTTTCGAGAAATCCCAGATCGCCCGTTTTGTACCAGCCGTCCGACATTGCCTCCTTCGTCGCCGCCTCGTCCTTATAATAGCCTGACATCACGCAGTTTCCCTTGACAAGTATCTCTCCGTCGGGCGCGGTCTTTACCTTGACGCCGTATACGACGCGTCCCACGCTTTCGGGTATATTGTCCGCGGCCCTGTTTACGGAAACAAGCGGCGAGCATTCCGTCAGACCGTAGCCGTTTAAAAGCTTTATCCCAAGCTCTTCAAACCTTTCGGCGTAAAAAGGATCGAGCGGCGCTCCGCCGCAGGATATCAGTCTGAGCCTCCTGTTTATAAGTCCTCCGAAGAAAAGTCGGCGCAGATCGATCTTCACGCATCTAAGCGCGTTGCTCAACGCGATCATCCTGCGCAATAATTTTTCTTTGCCGCGCCTTTTCGCCTCTCTGAGGATATTGTTGTAAATGCCCTCCGCCACCATCGGCACAACGCCTATATAGTAAGGGTCATAAAATTTAAAATCCTTCGCAAGCTCTTTCAGGCTCATATTTATACACACGGTATTCCCGTTGTAAAGAGGCGTCAGCACTCCGGGATTAAAGCCGTAGGTGTGATTCATCGGCAGTACTTGTAACGTCGGGGTTTTCAGATGATTGTTTTGGATAGCGGCCCTTAAATTAGAAACTATATTATACTGAGAAAGCATTACGCCCTTGATATTTCCGGTCGTGCCGGAGGTAAACGCCAGCACCGAAAATCTGCGCGGGTCAACCTTCTTTATCTCCTCAAAAAAAGTATCCGTATCGCGCGATGTCCCTGCGATACCGCAAAACTCCCTATCAATATTTATGCATAAAATATCAGAAGCGCACGACATCGCTTTTTCTTTGGTCCTGTCGGTGTAAAACAAAACCCTGATGTCAAACTTTGCCAGCAATTCTTTAAGCATATCGGAAGTGATCTCTTTATCTATCGGCGCAGCCACGTTGCAAAACGCCGCCGACAGATAGATCGGTATGTACTCGTATCTGTTCTCGGACAGTATGCCTATGTTGGTATTCTCGATGCCGTTCTGCCTGTAATAGCGGTATAGTCCGCATATATGCTCAGTTAATTCCCCGAAGCTCACGCTGTACGGTATTTTGTTAAGGCGGTATTTCACCGCCGTTTTCCCGCACCGCCTGCTGTAATTTGCATAAAGCATCTCATAAAAGCTGTCGTATTTGACAACTTTATAATATGGAATATTTTTCATCTTATCTCCGACCGCGCCCTTTACCGCGCGGCTCCCGTTGTACTTTCCGTACTTTCAGGCTCCGGTGTGGTCTGCTCCTCGGTCTTCGGCGTTTCCGCCCTCGGAAATCCGAAATCCGAAAGCGGCATCGTAACCATCCATGCCCTGCCGATTATATCCTTCCGGTTCACGAACCCGACATTTGAAAAACGGCTGTCGTCGCTGTTGTTGCGGTTGTCCCCCAGCACAAAGAACTGGTTTGATGAGAGAGTTACCGGCTCCGCGGCGATTCCGGCGTTATATATCTCCGTATCTATCAAGTCTGTTTCAAGTCTCTTGCCGTCAATGTAAACCTTTCCGTCCTTTATAAGCACCGTCTCGCCCGGCAGGCCTATTATCCTTTTTATGTAAAATTCGGATACGTTGGCGACCTTAGGCTCAAAAACAATAAGGTCGTATCTTTCCGGCTCGCGGAACTCATAGCAGACCTTATCTATGAGAACGGTATCGCCGTCTTTAAGCGTATTGTTCATGGAATGCCCCGCCACCTTCGTGCTGTCAAAAAAAGCCACGACAAGCAGATAAGCGACGCAGACGATCATTATCATATCCACGGCAAGCTTGACAAACGGCTCGTACGGTCTGTATATTATTTCACGTTTCTTAAAAGTAATCATGCCTTGATCCTGCAAATCATTCGTTTAAAAAATTTTACCATACTTTAGGATTCGGGGCAACCGGAAAATACAGTATGCTACCGTTGCGTATCCTTTTTTACGGAAAACATAAGATGAGGCATATCAACTCCCCTGTAATGCTTTGTCCACCTGTCTGTGACCTTCATTCCGTTTCTCTGCGCGACCCTCTGCGACGCCGTATTCGTATCGCGGATTATCGAGCAGACCTCGTCCGCGTTCAGCCTGTCAAAAGCATGATCCCTGCACGCCTGCGCCGCCTCGGTCGCAAAGCCCTTATGCCAGCAGTCTCTTCTGAGGAGATAACCGACCTCAAGCACCTCCTTATCTTTCCAAGGCTGGACCGTTACTCCGCACTGTCCTATCATCTCGCCGTTTTCTTTTAGGATCACAGCCCAAAGCCCGAAGCCGTATCTGCGGTAACGTCCTATCTGTCTGTCGAGCCATTCCTGCGTTTCAGCGTCGTTAAAAGCTCCGTTATAGGCATACATAGTTTCCTCGTCCTGCAATATCCTGCTTAACGCGTCAAAATCGCCCTGTTTCATCTCGCGCATATACAGCCGTTCTGTTTCCAGAATGTATTCCGTCGTATTCCCCATATGTTTACTGCTCCTTTCCTGCCGTCTGCCAAAATAAAAATGCAAGACTTTGCTCCTGCATTTTTATTGTCATCTGTCTGTGAAATTATTTACGCACCTCGCTCAGGTCCGCTTCGACCTTCCTGCCTATACTATGGTAAGCCAAAAGCACCATGAAGACCGCCGCGATAACCAAATATCTGGCTATTATGTTCCTGCCTCTCGCCCATCCGATAAGTCTTGAAACAAGCTTGTTTTTCTCTTCCTCCGTCATGCCGATGCTGCCGTCCGCAAAATAAAGAAGCAGATACAGCATTCCGGCTATCATCGCAAGCGTAGCGTATATCTGTACGCGCGCGGTATCTCCCGTCGCTGGGAATTTGTCCGGCTCTGCGGGCTTATCCGGCTTGTCGTCCGGTTCCGGCTCCGTTGGCTTAGTCGGTTTCTCCGGCTCCGTCGGCTTTTCCTCGGGAGGCGTAACGGGAATCGTTTCCGTCCTGATATAACCGCAGTCGCCGCATATCCATGTCTTTACGCCCGAAGTATTTCCGTCGGGCGGCGTTATCACGGGCTCCTCGCTCATTCTGTGGGCGGTCTTTTTGTCCGCCGTCCGGCAATTCGCGCATATGTGCCAGTGTCCCTCGGAATCGTATTCCCATTCCGACGTATCAAAATCATGCGCGGTCTTTTCGATTTTCTCTTCGATGTACGAGCCGCAGTCCTCAAGGGCGCAGTAAATTCTTTTAACGCCTTCCTCGGTACACGAAGGTTCTTTGACGATCTCCTGTTTTCCGGTGTAATCGTGGGTATGACCTTCGGTCAGCTTGTCTATCTGCGCGGTTTCTTTTCTTCCGCATTCCGTACACTGACGCTCCTTTTCACCGTACTCCGAAACCGTAGGCTGTTTAGTTACCGTCCATTCCCCGTAGGTATGAGCACCGAAGCCGTCCTTACGGCTGTTGTCGGTTATCGGGCAGTCAGGCGCGCCGCACTCATGCCAGTGGTTGTCGTCGTCATATTCGTATTCGTCGCTCCAGTCATGGATATGATCAGGTATGTATGAAGCGTATATGAAGGTCTGACCCGTCACGCTGCGGTCAAAGTCAAACGCCGTTTTTCCGTCTTTTGAATCCGTCCACTTGTCAAAAACATATCCTGCTTTGACAGGAGGCGTTATAGGCGCGGGCATTTTTGCTCCCGGCTCTTCATAGCTGACCGAAAGCTCGTTATCCTCGTCCATAAAATGTACGGAATAAAAAGGAAGCTCCGCCTCGCCGTCAGCATCGTTTATTTCAAGCACTATGTCGGTATCTCTGACAGGTTCGTTATTTCTCAGGATATTGTATCTGCCGTTCGGAACATTTTCAGCCGTATAAGTAAGACCGCTTTCCCTTTTAAGGCTGATGATCCTCGTCGGGTCGTCCGCATCCCGAAGGCTGAAATTTCCTATACTCTGCGCGGCTTCGTCCGCGCCCTCCATGAGTTCCTCTCCGTTGACCGTGACTTTCAGCGATGCGGTATAGGTCGGAGACGAAGTCCAGTTGGCGTAAATGATTTTTGAAGAAGTGTCGTTTATGTACCATGAGTCGTTCAAATCACCGTGATCTCCGCGATCCGATCTCCAATTACTGAATTTAAAGCCCGGCTTGGTAGGAACTTCTCCTTTATAACTTGCGTTATGGTTGTAATGTACATACTGTGTGAAAATCACTTGGTTGTTCATTGCATCCCTGAATTCAACGGTAAACATACGGGCCGACGTTATTATTCCCCAGGTATTCTCATAACCGGGACCGTCTATGCTGTTAAAATCAATCCCGTCAAACCTGTAAATCGTGTGAATGTCATCCTCCGCGTAAACATCGTATACCCCGACCGGAAGATTCTTGGCGACATAATACATATACTCGATTCCCGCATTAGTACCGACCTCACCCGTACAGTCCAATTTATATTTCACGCCCGTTTCGGTATTCTCCGCTATAAAATCACCTAAAAGCTCCGTATTATCCGGTCTTTCATCAAGTCTTACACCCAGACGCAGATAATACGCGTCATCTTTTCCAAGAGAACGCGGAGCCGCCATCGCCTCCTGCGGCAAAATTCCAATAATCAGGATAACGCTCAAAAAAATCACAGATAACTTTTTTAACACTTCTATGCCCTCCGATAATTTGCTTTCTAAATTTTATCACTTAGGGCATATTTTTTCAATATAAAAAAGTTATGCGTAAATTCCGGCGCAGTATTTTTCAGCCTGTATGTTCCACATTTTCGCATACGTCCCGCCGTGGGCGAGAAGCTCTTCATGCGTGCCGCTCTCGGCGATACGACCGTTTTCAAGCATATTTCTGTTAAGGCGGCACTCCGCGATCGGATCAAGGGCGCTTGAAGGCTCGTCGAGTATAGCTATGTCGGACTTTATGGGAAAGCGGCAGCGCGAACACCTGCAAGTCCTGAAACACCGTACCGAAACGGCTGTGAAGCGATTTCGGCTCGTATTCTGCGATGTTTTCTCCGCTTATTTTTATCTCGCCCTCCGTGGCATCATAAAGACCCCGCATAGGTAAATCCCATATTTTTTATTTCAATGTCCGAGAGGCTTTCGGCTTTTATAAGCTCCTCTTTGTCCAACGCCGGCGTATACGAAAGGAACTCGCGCAGATTGCTGACGAAAGCGCTTTCTTTTGCGAGCGACACAAGTATCTCCACGGCGTCAGAGGTACGCCACGCTAACGCGCTGAGCGCCGGAATCATCGCGATATACGCCGCCGCACGCATATCCGTGCTTCTGCCCAGCGCAAAAGCTATGTACAGATACTGCAGCACCGTAGAAAGCAGACTGTAAAGTATCCATTTGACCGAATCAAGCACTGCCAATCTGCGGCGTATCTCCCGCGTTCGCCGCTGCATTCCTTCATACGCCTTTTCGTGACGCGCAAGCAGCAGCCTGCCGATCGAAAAAAGCCTCCGTTCCCCGGCATATTTTTTCTCGTAAAAAACACGCTTCGCGTATCCTCCGACCCTTCCGTCGCGCGTGTTGGAAAAATCAAGCTGATAGTACAGATTTCCTTATCACTCGCTTGTAAAAATCCTGATACATCTTTGACATGAATTGTTTTTCGCACAGATGATGAACGGCGGCTGTGATCGCTCCTACAAACGCCGCCAACGCCGTAAACGGCGTTTTATTTTCGATGGAAACATATATCCACTCGGTCAGGTACACCGAAAAGACCGTCCAGAAAACATTCTCGACAATCTCCTTGACAAAGGTGTATATGACGTATCCCCTGCTCCCGTGCGTCAGTATTTTCAGCATATAAAATACATTTGACGCGGACGAGGCTGTTTTTTCTTTACCGTTCTTTTTTCATCCCCCGTAAAAATAGGTAAAAATAAAATACCATTACTTTGGTCTTTTTTCAAGTATTGCAGATGACGTCCGCAAAAACCTGCCGGACAAAATCAGCCGAACAAAAAAGGACCCCGGTTCATAAAAACCGGAGCCCTTTTAGGAGTCAAAATTATCTGAGAACTTCCTTGACCTTAGCTGCCTTGCCTACTCTGTCTCTCAAGTAGAACAGCTTAGACCTTCTGACCTTACCGCGTCTTACGACCGTAATGTCCTCGACAAAGGGAGAATGAAGGGGCCATGTCTTCTCAACGCCTATACCGTTGGAAATCTTCCTCACGGTAAAGGTCTCACGGTTGCTTCCGCCCTGTCTTTTGATGACCGTTCCCTCAAAAACCTGAATTCTCTCACGGTTTCCTTCTTTGATCTTAGCCGATACCTTAACGGTATCTCCGACTCTGAACTCCGGCACGGATTCTTTCATCTGAGCCGCTTCAATGTTCTTAATGATGTCGTTCATTATTCTTTCCTCCTGATATATGACGTTCTTAATACACAGACGTAACAGCGGACCGCCACTATTGAGCTGCTTATGCAACTGTTGTATTTTACCATACCGCCCGCAGTAATGCAAGCGTTTTTTGATTTTTTACTGCTTTGGCAGCTCCATGGCATAGACCCTGTCGTCACCGCAGAGAAAAAACAGCCTGCCGTCTTCATAATAATATTCTTCTATTTTTGCCCCCGCCGCTTCATGTTCCACCGAAAAAAACTTCACGCGCTCCCATTCGACTCCGTCCTCGGATACGAATAAGGCGTAAAGCCGGTTCGGCTCGTCTGTTTTCATCTCTATAAGCTCATAGTATTTCCCGCCGCACTCCACCGGCGCAAAGGATTCGCGCGTATTTTTGCCTATGTCCGCCTCCTCCCAAGTCCTGCCGCCGTCAAGAGTACGGTGTAAGGTGGAGCCTATCCTTATATCGCCGCCGATATAACCTATTTTATCCGTAAGCATTACAAAATGTCTTGGATATATTTTGATTTCAGAGGAAATATCCACGGTTTCATAAGTACGCCAGCCATCCTCGGTGATATACAGCAGTTTCCCCATCATACCGCCTGCGGGGCTTCCTTCGGAAAGAACAGCGCCGAAGCTTTCATTGTGCATATCCAAAAACAATTGGTCCGCAAATTTGGCTTCAATGGGAACGGATCTTTTCACAGCGTTACCGTCCCTTATAGAAATACATATTTTCACTCCGTTTTCGTCAGATTCATAGTCGACCGCATACCCGTAATTATCCTTTTCGGGAGCGGAGAACTTATCGGTGTACAAATAAGGCTCGTATGTCTCGGTCTTGCCGTGTCCGCGTCCCGAACAGGCGGTAAAAGAGAAAGCGGCTGCAAGCACGCAGATTAAATATATAAAGATTTTTTTCATTATTTACCATGCTCCTATGGAATTTATGCCTGTCGCTGCTTCTCTTCAATGTATCTCTCCAAATACCTTCTGTCCGCCTCACTCAGCCTTGCGTCCGCAAGCAGTTCCGGTCTTTTATCATATGTCCGCTCAAGGGATTTCTCGCGCCGCCATTTGTCGATATTGGCATGATGTCCCGACAGAAGCACCTCGGGAACGCTTTCGCCCTCAAAAACCTCCGGTCTTGTATACTGGGGGTACTCTAATAAGTTGTCATAAAAGGTTTCTATCTCGGAGGAGCTATCGTTGCCGAGAACTCCGGGAATCTTGCGCGAGATCGCGTCGATCATAACCATCGCGGGAAGCTCGCCTCCGGTCAGCACATAGTCCCCCACCGACACATGATCGGTCACGATACGGTCAAGCACGCGTTCGTCAACTCCCTCGTAATGCCCGCACAAAAAAATAAGATTCGGAACTTTTGAAAGCTCCTCCGCCATTTTCTGATTAAAAAGGCGGCCTTGGGGCGTAAGGTATATAACCCTTATTTCGCCCTCCATTTCGCACGCCGCCGACCTGTACGCCCTGTAGACCGGCTCGGGACGCATAACCATGCCCGCGCCGCCGCCGTACGGATAATCGTCGACATGACCGTGTTTGTTTTCGGAAAAATCCCGTATATTTGTAGCTTTTACGTCTATGATTCCGTTTCGCACCGCCCGTCCGGTGATGCTCTCGTTAAGACATCCTAACACCATTTCGGGAAAAAGAGTAAGAACGTGAAATTTTGTCATAAATCCAAAAGTCCTTTCATCACATGAACCCTGATAACTCCGGCCTCAAGGTCAACGCCAAGAACACATTCCCTGATCGCCGGGAAAAGATATTTCTTTCCGTTATCCGCCGTCAGCTCGTACACGTCGTTCGCGCCTGTCTGCAGTACGTCGGTAAGCACGCCTATCACGTTTCCCGACTCGTCCACCGCCTTAAGACCTATAAGGTCGCATATAAAGTATTCGTCCTCGTCAAGCTCCACGGCGTTTTCGCGCGTGACATAAAGCTCGGCGGACTTGTATTTTTCTACCTGATTTATATTGTCAAACTGCCTGAAACGGAGTATCACCATATTTTTAAAAAAGCGCGCTCCCGTAATGTCAAGCTCGATTTTTTCATTTTTGTGAATTAAAATACATTTTTTCAGCTTTTTAAAGCGCTGCGGGTCGTCGGTGGTAGGAAAAACCTTTACCTCCCCGCCTATTCCGTGTGTAGAAGAAATGACACCCACTCTCAGCAAATCGTCCATCGTGATCTCCGTCCATAAAATATATTTTTCTCATAATCAAACAAGGCTGTCCCCTGCGGGACAGCCTGCTCTGCGTCGGCTACATAATGTCAACAATAACCTTTTTATCTTCCTTGGTCGCAGCCGCTTTGACGACCGCGCGTATAGATTTGGCTATTCTGCCCTGCCTTCCGATCACCTTGCCCGTATCGGAAGCGGCGACCTTAAGCTCGATAACGATCGCTTTTTCCTTAACGGTCTCGGTGACAACCACTTCATCCGGATTATCGACAAGAGCCTTTGCAATGACTTCAACTAACTCCTTCATCTGATTACCTCCTGACCTGCATAGGCAGATTATTTCTCGATTCCGGCAAGCTTGAAGATTTTGCCTACTACCTCAGTGGGCTGCGCGCCTGATGCGAGCCACTTCTTAGCAAGCTCTTCGTTGACCTGAAATGTACTGGGGTCAGTGTTAGGGTCGTAGGTTCCGATTTCCTCGATGAATCTTCCGTCTCTGGGAGACCTTGAATCAGCTACGATAATTCTATAAAAAGGAGCCTTCTTCTGTCCCATTCTTCTCAATCTGATCTTAACTGCCATTTAGTTCACCTCCATAAAATATTCTGATTTTGTGTATTAAAAAGGAAATTTGAATTTTCCTCTTTTACCTTTGCCGCCTAACATTCCCGGAAACTGCTTCATCATTTTTTTCATCTGCTCCTGCTGTTTGACGAGCCTGTTCACCTCGGCTATATCCACTCCCGCGCCCTTCGCTATGCGGTTTTTGCGGGAAGGATTCAAAAGATTGGGATTCGCCCTCTCCTTAGGCGTCATGGAAAGGATGATAGCCTCCACCTTATCTATCTGGCGCTCGTCCACATTGTCGACCGCGCCCTTCATCTGGCTGTTCATGCCCGGCATCATATTCATCACGCTGCCCAGCCCTCCGAGCTTTTTGACCTGCCTGAAGGATTCCAGATAATCGTTAAAGTCAAACTCCGACTTGCGGAGCTTGCGCTCCATTTCTTTTGCCTGCTCCTCGTCGATGTTCGCCTGCGCTTTCTCTATAAGCGTGAGGACGTCGCCCATACCGAGGATCCTTGACGCCATTCTGTCGGGATAAAACTGTTCCAGATCGGAAAGCTTCTCTCCCATGCCTGCATATAATATCGGCTTACCCGTTATCGCTTTTATAGACAACGCGGCTCCGCCTCGCGTATCGCTGTCCAGCTTTGTCAGAATAACTCCGTCTATTCCTATCAGCTCATTGAAAGAGCTTGCCACATTTACCGCGTCCTGTCCGGTCATGGCGTCCACCACGAGCAGGGTCTGAAAAACCTCGACCTGAGCCTTGATTTCCTTTAGCTCGTTCATCATATCCTCATCGACATGAAGTCTGCCCGCAGTATCAAGTATCACCACATTATTGCCGTTTTTCTCAGCATGGACTATCGCGGCTTTGGCAATGTCCGCGGGCTTTTTGTTCTCGCCCATCTCAAACACGGGCACGCCCTGCTTCTCGCCGTTTATCTGAAGCTGTTTGATCGCCGCCGGACGGTACACGTCGCACGCGACAAGCAGCGGTCTTTTGCCCTTTTCCTTGAGCTTTCCGGCGATCTTCGCGGTGGTTGTGGTCTTACCGGCACCCTGAAGTCCCGCCATCATTATGACTGTCGGTTTCCCGTCCTTGCGCAGCGCGATTTCGGTCGTTTCGCTGCCCATCAGCGCAACCATTTCCTCGTTAACTATCTTGATAACCATCTGACCGGGAGTAAGGCTTTTCATAACATCCTGACCGATAGCCCGCTCCGTCACGGTATTCACAAATTGCTTTACGACCTTGAAATTAACGTCCGCCTCCAGAAGAGCCATCTTGACTTCCTTTAACGCCGCCTTTACGTCAGCCTCCGTCAGCCTTCCCTTGCCCCTGAGGTTCCTGAAAATATTCTGTAATTTATCCGATAAACTGTCAAACGCCATATGTCATACCCGATCACAATTCGTCCATTATCTCGCCCGCTATACCGCAGATCTTCTGCGCAAGCTCCGAATTGCCTTCCTTCGCAAGCTCGCCGGAAATATCATATATCCGGTTCACCCTGTCCTTAACCGCCATAAATTTACTTACGAGATGCAGCTTCTCCTCGTACTCCTTGAGCGCCCTGTCCGCGCGCTTGACCAGATCATGCACTCCCTGTCTGCTTATTCCGCGCTCCTCGGCAATTTCGCCGAGAGAAAAATTGTCAAGCACATACTCCTCAAAAACCGCCTTCTGATGCTCTCCCAGCAGCTCTCCGTAAAAATCATAGAGCATCGCCTGTTCAACTATTTTCTCCATACTTTAAACACCTTGATTAGGATACAGCAAAAAAAAAGCGGTGTCAAGTGTTTTTTCTTGACACCGCGGGAAATCTGTACAAATTTTAAAATTCTAATTTCCGGAGGCTTAGTTTTCATCGGAATCGGGCGTGACTCTAAACTCCGTCCAGTCAAGTCTCTTCTCCCAAAAATGTTCAAGATATGTTCCGTACTCGGCTTGATCCACCTCATGTCCATCGGCATAATATTTGAATTCGCCATTGTCCTGTCGTTCGTGATCGGTAATTTTGGTTTCAATAATCTTTTCGGTATCAAAGCCGTATCTGAGCAGATAAGACGGATACATCGCTCCGGCGCTAGCCAGTACGTCGCCGTCTTTACTTACATTTACCCTCAAAGATGGATGCCTGTATGCATATGCCTTGCCATCTGTATGTTCATGAAAAATAACTCCTTGATGAAAAGATATCTCCGGTTGAAAAGCATAAAATAATTCTTTTTTCCCGTCATTGTCAAAATCAACTATTACATATGAACACCACTCTGCAACGCCACACTCATTCTCCTCATCACGGGTTTCTTCTTCAGCATTGTAATCTTCACCATATGAATATATTATTTCATATAATATATATTCGGACAACTTCATTTCCTTCTGCGTCTGAGTATCGATAAATTTTCCGTCTGACAAAAATATATTTTTTATTGAATCCGGAATATCCGATTCCTCAAATGCTTTTTTTGCTTCCTCGGCGTTATACTCGGCTTCCGTTTCAACAATAGTCGGCTTTTCGACAAGCGCCTCCGTTGTCTGTTCCTCTGTCGTATTTTCAGTCAGCGATTCGGCTTCTGCGTTATCTGAAACTGTTTGCGACGGCTTATTTACGGCATTTGAAGTCGAGCTTCCCCTAGTACAGCCTGTAAATGTAAGCGTTAAAAAAATGCCCATGACGATTAATGACGATTTCTTCATTTCATAACCCTCCCCTGTTATAATTTATACATAAGCTGATAAATTTCATT
>ERZ777011.2223-NODE-2223-length-16420-cov-3.418576_pt1 | contig 16420 bp, 12 predicted proteins | sample MGYA00374964_ERZ777011 | MGnify/ENA primary metagenome ERZ777011 (study PRJEB29310, sample SAMD00008975) | mouse gut metagenome | study: EMG produced TPA metagenomics assembly of the Metagenome analysis of fecal microbiota from mouse which was promoted...
AAAAAAGTTCTCAAAATATTGAGAAATTTCAAAAAGAGAAGATATTAAAGCAGTGGGAACAGTTGTTTGACAGTTTGATAGGAGAGAGATAATTGATATATATTGCATTAGGATACAGTTTGGTATTTATTCTTTTTTTCATTTTATTACAGCTTGTTCCGAGGTATACCGTCAATTCTAAGGTATACAGGAATGGTTTAATAATTTTGACATTTATGTTTTGCTACATTGCGTATCGCTATATTCCGCTGAAAACAGATGATTTGTATCGATACTATTTATTAATGGATCGGATGCGGGATAGAACTCTGGAATGGGGATTGTTATCTTCACAATATTCACATGAGCCGTTTTCCAATCTTCTTTTTTTATGTGTGGCTAAACTATCTAAGCATGATGAAATATATCAGGTTATTGCAGTACTGCTTATATATGGAACATTTTTTCTTAATATTAAAAAAGTGACCGGTTTTAATATTAAAAAGGAAGAAAATTTATATATTATTACGTTTTTGTCGTTTATGGTTTTACAGTTTTCAATATCCGGAACGCGAAATACATTAGCAGCGTTATTTTTTGCCTATGGTTTATATAATGAGACGGATACGCTCTCTAAAAAAAGTTGGATATTTTACATTCTTTCTGTGTGCACACATATAGGCTTGGCTCCAATTGTGTTACTTAGACTGGTGTCCTACTATTTGCCAAAAAAAAGATTTTATTTCATACATTTTATATTAGTGTTTTGGTCATTTGCAGTAGGAATTGTAGTAACCCTGTTATATCGAGTACATAATACATATATTCAGTTGATAGCCTGGAAATTACAAAAGTATGTAAATAGTGCATATAAACAGAATTTTGATACCAGACATATTATTGCAATGCTGATTTTATGTATATTGTTTGCAATGATTTATTTAGCGGAATCAAAAAAAACAAATGCTTATACATGTTTTATGGGATATTTGATTTTTATAACGTTAGGATGTTTTGTTTCGCAGGTGTTATTTGAACGTTATGTCAGAGTGTTATGCGCATGTATGCTGCCCATGTTTATCCAGCTAAAAGAAGAAAAGTGGGCGTTTAAAAAGTTAGTAATGTATGCGATTGTTGCCTTAGACATTGGTATGTTATGTTATCAGGCATGGATGTTCATGTCCCATTTAGATGTATGGTTTGTATGAAATCATATTTAATACAGTGGACATCAATGTTTTATGATCTGAACAGCTTAAAGACAAAATGGAACATGAAATAAGAGAGAAATGAAATAAATATAGTCTGAAAGTATAAAGTAATATGGAAAGGAAAATGTATCAAACTTTAGGTACAGTATGGTATTAAATATAAGCATGGAAGATACAGAACAGAATATATTAGTAAGCATTTATTGCTTAGCCTATAATCATGGCAAATATATCAGAGATGCGTTGGAAGGCTTTTTGATGCAGAAAACAAATTTCAGATTTGAGGTCATTGTACACGATGATGCATCTACAGATGAGACACCGAATATTATAAGAGAATATGCTGAAAAGTATCCTGATATCATAAAACCGATTTTTCAAAATGAGAATCAGTATGCCAAAAAGATTAAGGTAGTAAATACTTATATTGCTCCAAGAGTACAGGGAAAATATATTGCAGTGTGCGAGGGTGATGACTATTGGTGCAGTTCGGAAAAACTTCAGAAGCAGGTCGATTTTCTTGAATCACATCCACATTATTCCGCTTGTGTGCATAATACAAAATGTGTTAATTGCCTGAATGGCAAAATAAAGCTGCAGAGTCCGCTGACAGATAATGGAATAATCGGAACAGAAGATGTTTTACAGTATAAATGGAATGCTTTTCATTTATCCAGTGTCATGTACAAAAGGGAGTATTTATTACGGCCCAAAGCTTTTTATGCAAAAGGATTTGGTGACTATCCTTTGGCAATTTATTTATCAATGGTAGGTAAGATTTATTATTTTAAGGATGTAATGTCAGTATACCGTTATATCTCTAATAAGGATGCCTGGACCTACAAAAATATGATATCCAGAAATTATGAAGAAAGACTGACAAATAATGTGCTTGAAGAAAACCGGATGTTGAATGAAATTGATCAGTATAGTGAAGGGAAATACCATAGCATAATTTATAATGTTCTAAGGGAAAATGAATTTAAGATATTAAATATAGAAGGCAAATACAAAGAAGCGTATGTGAAATATAAAGATATTGTCAGGCGCTTATCACCACGTGAATTATTTAAAATCAGAGTAAAGGCTTATGTTCCATTTGTTGGGAAATTATATAAACATGTTGGATATTATAGCCGAGTTTTATTTTCAAAGCAAAAAAACTATTCAAAGGAAATGACATGAAACCCAGTAGTTCTAAAGTTTTTTCTAACTTAATCTGGCGTTTAGCCGAGCGGTGTGGAGCACATTTGGTTTCTTTTGTAGTTTCCATAGTTCTTGCAAGAATGTTGGCGCCTGAAGTATATGGTACCGTGGCGTTGATCACTGTTTTTACAACTATACTGCAGGTATTTGTTGACAGCGGTCTGGGCAATGCTCTGATTCAGAAGAAAGATGCAGACGCTTTGGACTTTTCGACTGTTTTCTATGCAAATGTTTGCTTTTGTGGAGTTTTGTACATAGTTTTTTTCTTATGTGCTCCATTTATTGCAGGATTTTATGAGGATGCTTTTTTGACACCGCTGATCCGTGTGCTTGGTATTACGATTGTTGTTTCCGGCGTGAAGAACATCCAGCAGGCATATGTGTCGCGCAATATGATGTTTAAGAAATTTTTCTTTTCCACATTGGGAGGCACAATTGCAGCAGCAGTTGCGGGAATTGCATTGGCAATGGCCGGATACGGTGCATGGGCACTGGTGGCCCAGCAGGTGATCAATGTGACTGTTGATACAGTTATTTTGTGGATTACGGTCAGATGGCGTCCACAGAGAACATTTTCTATCAAACGTCTCAAAAGCTTATTCTCCTATGGATGGAAATTACTGGTTTCATCGTTGCTTGATATAGGTTACAACAACATCCGGCAATTAATTCTCGGCAAGATGTATTCGGCTTCTGATCTGGCATATTACAACAGGGGAAGGCAATTCCCCAATTTTATTGTTACAAACGTCAACAGCGCCATTGACAGCGTCTTATTTCCGGCAATGGCGAGTGTTCAGGACAACCGCCAAAGTGTAAAGCAGATGACAAGAAAATCCATCAAAGTCAGCGTATATATTATGGCACCCTTAATGATGGGGCTGGCCTTTGCGGCGGAGCCGGTCGTGAGGTTCATTCTGACAGACAAGTGGCTGGAATGTGTTCCGTATCTCAGAATTTTTTGTATCACATTCATGTTCTATCCGATCCATACGGCTAACTTGAATGCTATTAAGGCGATGGGAAGAAGCGATCTTTTTTTAAAGCTGGAAGTCATGAAAAAATGTGTAGGGAGTATTCTGTTGCTTTCAACTATGTGGTTTGGACCCATGGCGATGGCATACAGTTTACTGCTAAGCAGCGTTTTGTGTCAGATCATTAACACATGGCCGAACAGAAAGCTGCTGGAGTATGGGTATCTCGAACAGCTAAAAGATATTTTGCCGGCCATATTTTTGTCAGTCGGCATGGGGAGCGCTGTGTGGTTGATATCCCTGACAGGTTTGCCGCAGATGGCTGTTCTGAGCATTCAGGTGGTACTGGGGGCAGTGATTTATCTTGCAGGGTCAATGGTTTTCAGGATAGATTCTTTTGTTTATTTGATGGATATCCTGAAATCATTTCATGGGATACGGCATAAATGATTTCATACGGTATAACACGATTTCAAATATATGCAGGTTAAATTCTGAGGTAGGAGGAGCTACAATGGACAGAATATTAGTCACGCGTTCATCCATGCCGCCCATGGATGAGTACATGGGGGAGATAGAGGAATTATGGGAGACACACTGGCTTACCAATATGGGAGTAAAACATAAGAAGCTTCAGGAGAAACTGAAAGAATATCTTGGGGTTGAAAATGTTGACCTGCTGACGAACGGACATATGGCATTAGAGCTCACTATGCAGGCGATGGGTCTTCATGGTGAAGTTATCACAACGCCATTTACTTTTGCTTCAACGACGCATGCAATTGTGCGAAACGGACTTACTCCCGTGTTTTGCGATATTAACCCTGATGATTTTACAATAGATGTTAATAAAATTGAATCGCTGATCACAGACCGGACATGCGCTATAGTTCCGGTTCACGTGTATGGGAATATCTGTGATGTCAAAGAAATTGAACGGATTGCCCGCAGGCATGAACTGAAAGTGATATATGATGCCGCGCATGCTTTTGGTGAGACATATGAAGACGTGGGGATTGGTTCTTTCGGGGATGCCTCCTGCTTCAGTTTTCATGCGACAAAAGTATTTAATACGATTGAGGGCGGTGCGGTCTGTTATAAGGATAAAGACTTTGGTCTTAATTTGTACCGGTTAAAGAACTTTGGTATAAGAGGGCCGGAGACTGTGGACGGCGTTGGTGCTAATGCCAAGATGAATGAGTTTTGTGCGGCCATGGGACTTTGCAATTTAAAGCATGTGAATGAGGAAATAGAGAAAAGAAGGCTGGTTGTAGAGCGTTATCGTAATCATCTGGAAGGGGTAGAAGGCATCAAGCTAAATCCGATACAGGAGGGCGTAAAACAAAATTATGCCTACTTTCCGATTGTATTTGATGAGAAGGAATTTGGTGCAAGCCGTAATGAGGTATTTGACAGACTTGCGGAGAACGGGATTGGTGCAAGGAAGTATTTCTATCCACTGACAAATACATATGACTGTTACCATGGCAGGTATGATGTGAACCTTACTCCGATAGCGTTACATATCAGCAGGCGTGTGCTGACGCTTCCGATGTATGCGGATCTTGCATTAGAAGATGTGGATAGGATATGCAGGATACTACTAGAGAGCAAAGAGAGGTAAGAAGTATGAAAAAACTTATGATTTTAGGCGGCTCGAAGTATGCGGTTCCGGTTATAGAAACAGCACACAGGCTGGGGATATACGTTATTACATGTGATTATCTTCCTGATAATACTGCACATAAATATTCAGATGAGTACTGCAACGTAAGTATTATTGATAAAGAGGCTGTATTAGAAGCGGCACAAAACCAGAAGATTGATGGAATTGTTTCATTTGCATGTGATCCGGGGGTTGTTACGGCGGCATATGTAGCGGAGCAGATGGGACTTCCATTTCAATGCTCATATGAGGCAGCAGTCATTTTGCAGGACAAGGGTTTGTTTCGGCAGTTCCTGACAGACCATGCATTTAATGCGCCTCATGCGAGGAGATATACTGATCTGCAGCAGCCTTTAAAGGATATTGATTTTTTTACATGGCCTGTTATTGTGAAACCCGTAGATTCTGCGGGGAGTAAAGGCGTTACAAGAGTAGATGATCCTGATTTGCTGGCGGCGGCAATTGAGACCGCTGTGGCAGAGGCACATAATGCAGCTTTTATCATAGAAGACTTTTTAACTTTTGAAGGCTGTCATTCCAGCGCTGATTTGTTTACGGTCGGGGGAAAACTTGAATTTGTGACATATTCTGATCATTGGTTTGATCAAGAAGCAGATAATCCATATACACCGGCAATGAATGTATGGCCGTCCTCAATGAAATTGCAGCACCAGCAGTATCTTACAAGGGAAACGCAGAGACTGATGGATCTGCTGGGGATGCGGAATGGAATTTATAATATAGAGACTTGTGTGGGTTCTAATGGGAAACCATACATAATGGAAGTATCACCTCGCGGCGGTGGCAATAAGATTGCAGAGATACAGGAACTTGCTTTCAATGTAAAACTTATTGAAAATGAGGTAAGGCAGGCAGTACAGATGCCGTTGCTGGAAATGGAACAAAGGGAGTGCGATGGATACTGGTGCGAAATAATCATACATGCACGGCCCGGTCAAAGTGGAGTTCTAAAATCTGTTGCATGGGATCCTGATATTGAAAGAAAATATGTTAAGGTAATAGATATTTCCGCTAAGCCTGGAGATGTGATTCAGCCATTTACAGGGGCCAATATGGCATTGGGCCATCTGTTTTTACGGTTTGACAGTCGCGAGGAATTGAATGATGTGATGTCAAGGCAGGAAGAATGGCTTCATATAGAGATTCAGAAATAGAAAACTGGCGTGTAGCAGGAAAGAAGGAATAAAATATGGAGAAACTAATTATTATTGGAACGAGCACCAATGCAAGACATGTTTTTGAATTTGTCACCGGCTATAATTTGTTTGATGTTGTCGGATTCGCTGTTGATGAACAATATAGGACTGAAGATACATTTTATGACAAACCGGTATATGCCATAGAAACTCTGGCAGATCAGATTGATAAGGACGAAGTGAAGATTTTTATTGCTTTGCTCTGGAACTGTTTGAACGCAGAAAGACGTGACTTGTATTTTAGATTGAAAGAACAGGGATATCAGTTTGCAAATATTGTTTCGCCCAAAGCAGTTGTACGAGGAAAAATTAAGGGTGATAACTGCTGGATTCATGATTTTGTCGTTATTCAAAATGGTGCGGAGATTGGAAATAATGTTGCCATAATGGCTTTTTCTCTGGTGGGTGCCCGCAGCAAGATAGAGGATCATTGCTTTCTGGGTGCAAAGAGCACGGTTGGCGGAAATTCTATTATTGGTATTCAGTCATTTGTGGGTATCAACTGTACAGTTTTTGATGATACGCAGGTAGGGAAAAAGTGCATCTTAGGTGCGTGTACTGATATAAAACGTAATATTCCGGATTATTCTTGTGTAAAAACATCAATAACCTATGAAATTAAACAGTATGACAGCGATACAATTGAGGAAAAGCTGGTTTTTGCTAAAAACGTTCGTTGACAAAGAGCAAATACGATACGTTTGTTAATGGCTGGCATAAACTCTCACGATACTATAACAATGAGAAAGTGAAGGAGAATAGATGAACTATTTATTAAGAAGTATGCTGTTTATTCCCGGTAACAACGAAAAATTTATTCTAAAGGCAGCTGACTGTGAAGCAGATGCCATTATATTTGATATGGAAGATGCAGTTCCATGTTCAGAAGAGCAGAAAGCAAGGGACTTACTGAATAAATATTTAGAAATGGATATTTTTGATGGGAAGCAGATATTTATAAGAGTTAATGAACTTGGGACCGCTTCTTTACTGGCGGATATGGAATTGCTGAAGCATGAGAATGTTATGGGTATTGTCCCGCCCAAGATCGATTCGGTTGCAGATGTAAATAAATTTGAGGCATTGCTGTTGGAACGGGAGATTAAGAATCATTATTCCGTCGGGAAATTTAAAATGCTGCCGCTGATTGAGACGGCAGAGGCTGTACTGAGTGTGAAGAGCATTGCCGGATGCAGCGAGCGGATCATAGCATTACTTTTTGGCGGGGAGGATTATCTGGACAGTGTTTGGGGAGAACATTTGGAACCGCCGCTAGCCTTGGATCATCCGCGCTCAATGGTAGTTATGGCAGCACGGATGAATGGGATATTACCAATTGATACACCCTATTTGGATTTGAGTAATGAGGAAGGATTTCTGGCGGAGGAAACGAGGTCCCGCGCATTGGGGTTCGCGGGGATTTTACTTGTAACACCCAAACAGATTCCGCTGGCACATGCCTGTTTTTCACCTACACAGGAGGAAATTGAGCATGCCGAAAAAGTAGTAAATGCAGTTAATGAAGCAAAGAAGACGGGAGGAAGCATCGCGAAGATTAATGGTAAAATGATCGGTCCTCCTATGAGGAAGAGAGCAGAAAAAGTTTTGTTATTAAATCAATTGATCTGTGAGCAGGAAAGAAAATTGAAAGGGAAACCAAAGGCGTGACAAAAGTGACAGAGAGCTGGCTCTTCGTTCCGGCAATAGAAAAATATCTGAAAGGTACGGCAAAAGACTGTGTACAGAATATCATTTACGATCTGGAAGATTCGCTAAAGGAGAATGAGAAGGAACATGGGCTTGAACTGCTGGTAAATACACTATTATATAAAAGCAGCAGCCAGCATATTTATGTCAGGATTAATCATAACGAACGCATGGAGCACGAATTGCTTTATTTGAAGGAGTGCGGGATTGATGGGTTTTTAATACCTAAATTTGAAAGTGCGGATGTTTTGAATGAATATAATGATTTGCTGTGTGGAAAGAAAATCATTGCATTACTGGAAACGCCTGCCGGGATTATCCAACTGGAAGATTTTGCAGATGACGCAAGAATATATGGGTTTGCTTTTGGCGGGGAAGACTACTGCACATGCCTTGGAGTGCCAACCAATGATGAGGCAACACGATATGCGAGAGAAAAAATAGTCCTATGGGCGGCATATGTGCATAAGTTTGCTCTGGATACTGTCTGCTTTGAGACTGAGGATATGGATTTGTTTCGTAGAAAGGCGGAAGAGTCGTTTCGAATGGGTTTTCGAAGCAGGATGCTCATACATCCGAAGCAGGCAGAAGTGATTCGAAAAATAAAGGAATGCCATGATAGGAACGAGATGGAAGAGATTATCAAAAAATATGAGGAGAGCGGTTTTGGCGTTTCGGTAGTTGATGGCAAGGTTTATGAGAAACCGCATATTGAGCGATTAAAGAAGATGTTGGAACAGGAGGAATAGATTATTATGGCATTAGAAGAGAAAATAGAAATACTGGAAAGCCATAAGAGTGAATCCAGAGGTGAAAACCGGAAAGAAAAGCAGCATTCTAAAGGAAAGCTGACGGCATGGGAACGTATTAACTTATTATTTGACAAGGATACTTTTATTGAAACAGACATGTTTCTGGAGCATCGCTGTAATTATTTTGGGATGGGAGAAAATCGAAAGGAAGGGGATGGCGTTATAGCCGGTTACGGCCTTGTGAATGGAAAAACTGTTTGTGCCTATGCGCAGGACTTTACTGTGTTTGGCGGATCGATCAGCGAAATGAATGCGCGAAAAATTTCAAATATCCAAAATAAAGCGCTCCAGATGATGGTGCCGATCGTTGGACTTTTTGATTCCGGGGGAGCGAGAGTACAGGAAGGGGTTCAGAGCCTTTCAGGTCACGGTGATATTTTTTTCAATAATGTTAAAGCTTCCGGAAAAATACCGCAGATTTCCGCAATCATGGGGACCTGTGCAGGTGGGGCATCATATTCTCCGGCGCTGACGGATTTTATACTGATGGTAGAAGGAATCAGCAGTATGTTCATTACCGGGCCTAAAGTGGTAGAACAAGCCATTGGCGAAGTGTCATCTATGGAGGAACTGGGGGGAACAAAGATTCATTCTTCCATAAGCGGTATGGCAGATAAAATAGTTCGCAATGATGAGGAGTGTATCCAGCATATAAAAAGATTGTTGGAGTATCTTCCAAGTAGTTTTAAATGCAGACCATTAAGAAATGATAATATAACTTATACCACGAAAAAGTTACAGGGTATGAGGAAGATTTTACCGGAGTCGAACCGTCGCGCTTTTGATGTACGTGAATTAATTGAGAGTCTGGCAGATGACAAAAGTGTGTTTGAAGTAAAAGAAAATTTTGCCCAAAATATGATTACGGCGTTTGCAAGGATTGGTGGAAGATCAGTAGGCATTGTTGCAAATCAATCGATGGAAAGGGCAGGGTGCATAGACATAGATGCAGCAGATAAGGCAGCCAGATTTGTTCGAATTTGTGACAGCTTTAATATACCTTTACTGAATCTAGTAGATGTTCCGGGTTTTTATCCGGGAAAGGATCAGGAACAGAGGGGCATTATACGACATGGAGCCAAAATGCTGTATGCCTATGGTGAAGCAACTGTACCTAAGATAACAGTAATCTTACGCAAGGGATACGGCGGTGCTTATTTGGCAATGTGCAGTAAGGAACTGGGGGCAGATATGGTCTATGCATGGCCGGAAGCAGAGATGGCAGTCATGGGGGCGGCGGCAGCTATAGAAGTAATATATAGAAAATTGTCTCCTGAGGAGAGAACAGAAAAAATAAAAGAATATGAAGAGCAGTTTCTGAATCCATATGAAGCGGCGCACATGGGCTACGTAGATGAAATAATAGCTCCGGAGGATACGCGAAGCCGGGTAATCGGAGTACTGAATAATATGGATATAGATGTACAGGGAAAAAAGCCACATGGCAATATACCACTGTAGTAGAAAGAAGGATTGATATGCAGATAAATACTATGGGAAACTTTTATGAGGATTTTGAGATAGGGCAGGAGATCAGACATGCCCTATCCAAAACAATTTTTGAAAGTGACAATAATCTTTTTTGTCTTTTGACTATGAACAGCCATCCGGTTCATACAAATGAAGATTATGCAGAGAAACAACAGCATGGAAAAATCTTAGTGGTGGGAACACTGGTATTCAGTTTGGTTGTTGGGCTGACCGTGGAGGATATCAGCGGAGAAGCTATTGCAAACCTTGATTATGAGAATATAAAACATCTTGCGCCTACATTTCTGGGGGATACGATTTATGCAAGGAGCGTAGTGCTGGATAAAAGACGATCAAAAAGCAAGCAGGATCGGGGTATTATATATGTGGAAACTGTTGGCTATAACCAGAAGGGTGAAAGCGTAATTTCTTTTAGAAGACATGTGTTAGTAAAGTGTAGAAATAGCATATAGTTTTTTGTATTTTATTTAAATTTATGTGAAAGATATGATGATTTCTTTTGCGTTGTGAGTTGATAAATTAGGAACATGAAAGAAATAGAGACAGGTGAAAATTTTGAATGCAGAACAAGGATTAAAGAATGAGCAATTGACGCCGCAAAAAGACCGGATAATGGTGAGGGGGGGGGGTACAACCGTAATTCAAATTTAGAACTCTTCCGGATTATAACAATGTTAATCATTGTTGCGCATCATTATGTGGTAAACTCCGGGCTGTCTTCCGTGGTGTGCCAAAATACATCATTGGAAGCACAGGACTTTTTTATCCTTATTTTTGGATGGGGTGGAAAGACAGGCATTAACTGTTTTATGCTGATTACCGGCTATTTTATGTGTACATCAAATATCACGGCATTAAAGTATGGAAAGCTGGTGGGAGAGCGGTACTTCTATGCAATATTGTTTTTTATCGTTTTTCTTGTTTCCGGATACAGTGCATTTTCGATAAAGGGCTTTTTAAAGATGTTTTTTCCCTTTTGGACTGTTAAGGACAACTTTACCGGCTGCTTTCTGTTGTTTTATTTGTTTATTCCTTTTTTGAATAAACTGATTCATGCATTAACGGAAAAGGAACATTTGGCAATAACGGGATTATGTCTTTTTATCTATACGATACTGCCGTCATTTGCGAAAGCAAATGTCGGGTACAGTTATGTGACATGGTTTATTGTACTTTATTTTATTTCTTCTTATATCCGGCTTTACCCGAAAGAGATTTTTGATGATGCGAAGCGCTGGGGTGTATTGACAGCCGGCTCGCTGTTGATTTCGTGGATGAGCGTTGTGACGCTGGCATGGATCGGATCGAAGTATGGCAAGGCACAGATAGCGTATTTTTTTGTGTCTGATTCTAATAAAATATTAGCGGTGAGTACCGCAGTCTGTGCTTTTCTCTTTTTTAGAAATATAAAAATCAGGCAGAGCAGGGTTATTAATATGGCGGCGGCTTCTACATTTGGTGTGCTTCTGATTCATGCAAATAGTGATACCATGCGTCAATGGTTATGGAAAGACATGCTTAATAATGTGGGCTGGTATCATTCGCCCGGGCTTTATCTGCATGCAGCTGCTTCTGTAGTGGGAATTTTTGTTGTCTGCACGTTGATCGATATGGTGAGGAAGCGGGTATTGGAGAAGCCGTTCTTGGAGTGGCTGGGTGCATTGATTGCGAAAAGTAGAAAATATTGATTTCGTTTTCAGCAGTAAGCGCTTTGTTTGCACTGGCGAGTGCCTTATTTTCGCCGGCCCGCAGGCTGTCAAAGATCCGGCACACGTAGCTTAAGGAGCGCTCCGGCCAGTTGTACTGGTTGATGACCTGCAGTTCAAGATGGATGACCATCTGGCCGTTGAGGGAGACTTTGATGTCGAGGAAGAAGTCCTTGGCAGCGACGCTTTTTCCCGGTTCAACGGGATTCAGGATCTCAACGATAAAAATAAAGGAATCACATTCACAGCAGGTTATCTTTTGTATAAAAGGCTTACAGTTACTGCTGTGAATGTGATTTCTTATGTTAAAACTATACCATATTCTCTAAGAGCAGAACAACACAAAGTTTTAAAACTCTAGACATTCCTGATTTTTCTGTGTCCCACAGGTTTGACGGATGCTGACTGAAATATTATGCGGTGAGCATTTCAGAAGCTGTAATTTCCCTCAACTCATTTTTGTTAGAACTGTAAATAAATAAGAAATGTTATATCGCAAACTGTCATCGCATCCACAATATATGGAAAACCGGCAGAAGTGATTTACCAATGCATACAGTATATTGTATTGTGCACTTTTTCTATCTCATGTGAACATTTATGCATTAGCTGGTAAAGCATGGAAGAACTGGAAGGGAATACAGGGACAATATGGATTACCAGATTTATTTACTTGCATAAATTGTCCCCAGATAATATAATAGTAGACAACGAAAGATTGCGAAATTTTCTGTTCTTATTCTATTTACATTAATAAGAGAGTCCTCTGGGGAGGGTAATGTTTTAAAGAAAATTTCAAGAGAAAATGTAAAAGGGTATTTTCTCAAATTTTTCAAAAGAAAGAATAGGAGGAAAGAATATGAAACGGAAAAAAAGTTTCAAAACGGTGCTGAGCGGCATACTGGCGGCGGCGATGTTGTTTACGTCAGTTCCCTTGGACGTGCTGGCGGCACCTGTTGATCCGGCAGCGGTGGAAGACACATTGCCGGAAGTCTTGACAGAGGACAGCGAGACGCCTTCTGTCGATGACGACGCTTCGAAGCAGACAGAAGTTGCTGATGACCAGACTTCCGATGATGGTCAGCCTTCTGCTGATGAAGGAGTGGAGAATACGGATGCTGATGCACAGGATCCGGCAGACGATGATGCCGGACAGGATGCTGAGGGCAGCGATCCGTCCGTTACGGACACACCGGCTGCAGATCAGACCGGTGATGATGCGGATTCGGAGAAAACGGATGATGTTACAGACGACTCTGAGGCTAAGGCGGACGGTGACGAGAACACTGGGGTTAAGGCTGATGCTGTGACTGGTGCGGTTGTAGATGGTACGACAGTAACATTTACCTGTGTGGCTACAGAGGTCAAGTTCCTGCGTTGGGAGGATAATAGTTCAACGGAAATTGACAGTAGCGCTGTCACAACAATCGTGGTTGAAGGCGAAGGCGGAGGTAACGCGTGGGGTAAATTGGTAGAATTACAGAAAGGTGATAACAATGTCTGGACCGGAACCAAGACATTTGAAAAGCCGGGAGACTATAAGTATAAGTTTGTCGCAGACAGTTGTTATGAAGCCAATCTGGATACGCCAGATACAAATAGACACTTTACTATCTCCGGCATGAACGATACTACAATCTCGGTGGTTCGGGGGGAAGAGACAGCTTTGGACGCTAAGATTGATGACATTGTGGTCGTATATGCATTGTCGGCAGAGACAGAAGCTGCGGATACGAATCATGAGATTACTTTAAGTGGTGAGACCGGTAGTCAAAAGTTAACAGTTGGTTCGAACTGGGATACAAGCAAGAGCTTTACTTTAACGGCAACTGCAGTAGATGGTAGTGGAAGCTGTACAGTTACTGTCAGGGTATCAGCATCTGCGATTGTGGAAGACCCGAACGGTAAACTCCCGGTTATTGATAGTGAGAAAGGCGAAGTAACATTCTACTATTTTGCACCGACAGCGACAAAAGTCGAAATTAAGGGGCAGATGACAGGAAGCGATTGGCCAACTGTGGACATGGAACTTTCTGAGAATGGTTATTGGGAGAAGACGCTTCCTGTGGGACCGGGTTCGTATGAATATGGTTTTATGGTAAACGGTTCTTGGGCTGTTGATGAGAAAGCGCTGCATATAGGTAAAATTGACACAAACAATATCGTGATCGTTCCCGGCCTTGCAGACGGGCAGGCACCGGACGCAATACCTGGCGGTGAGGCGGTTGAATTACCGGAGACATTAAAGTTATTTGAAGAATATACGGTCACAGATGAATCTTCAAAACTGAATGTAACAGCAAAATCTACAGACGAGACTGTAACCTATGAGATTCCGGCGGATGCAACATGGAAAGACAAAGTGACGCTCACAGCGGCAATGGCAGATAAGCCGGCTACGGTAGCAGTCAAGAGTGATTTCCCGAAAGATGTCGAGTCTTTTGATTTGGTAGCGAAAGCTGGGGACAAGACCTCTAAAGTGACGGTCAAGGTTGTAAGCACAATGTATACTTATACCATTTACTACTATGATAGAGATGAGACACATAGGAGTACAGAAGCTTCTGCGCTTTGGATATGGAATAAAGTTCCTGACGGTGAAGTAACCGCAGACAACGGGTCGGTTCATCCGTTTACTAAGACAGAGGAGCTTGCGGATGGCAACACATGGCTTAAGGCAGATGTCGAGCTTAGCTATACAAGTTTAGGCATTATTCCTAAAAATTCTGGTGCTAATTGGAGTTGGCAGGAAACAGATAGATTTTACACTAATACAGATGAATCCAAAAATGTTACATTGTACATAGTAAGTGATGATGGCGCAAATATCTATACAGAACTTCCGGGAATCAAAGAAGTTAAGGAACGTTATCTTGTCGTAGAGTACACGCGTACAACAGGCAGCCCTGCTGACTGGTCATTCTATACATGGAACGGTGGATATGGAAACAAGTCTATAGCGTTTACAGACGAGGACGGTGACGGAACAGGCACTGCGATAGTTCCGGTAAAACAGGGTCTTGACTCCATCAGTTTTGTCCTTGCACAGACTGATTCGATGGAAAGCGACCCATGGGTGAAGGATGGCGGCGACAATACCTGTCCGATGCCTGTTGATCAGAATGTTGTTAAGATCAAGATGGAAGAGGGCAAGGGCATTACATATACCTATCCTTATAACATCGGATATGAGATCGATCCCAAGGAAGAAAAAGTTAATTTCTACTATAGAGACGACGAGGCATTCCTTGCAGGAAGCGAAGGCGGTTATGACAGTGTAATGCTGGATATCATTGTTCCGGAGGAGACATCTGCAAAGACGTATACCATGGAGTATGATCAGGCAGAACAGCGCTATAAATATGTACTGGATAAACTGGTATTAGGTGATTACTGCTATCGTTACGGCATAAAACAGGCGGCCGATTCGGAAGCTGAGTATGTACTGGATCAGTTTAATGAGCTGACACAGAAAGTTGGCGATGTAGAATATTCTTTACTGAAATATGAAGTTCTGGATATTAGTCCGGAAGCTGTTATGTCCAGTGAGACTATGGATTATAACGATAACAATGTGCTGACGGTTAAGCTTAATGCCAAAGATAAAGACGGCAAGCCGGTGGAAGAGAAGGATGCGATCAGCAGCATTTCCAGAGCAACTGTAGATTTGAGTGCAGTTGGCGGCGGTATTACAGAGATCGATCCGGAGCTGCTGGCAATTTCGATCGCAGTGAAAGAGGGTACATCTACAGGCGAGAAAACACTTCCGGTTGTAGTATATGACCAGTATAACAATGAATCTAAAGCAGAGGCGAAGGTAACAGTAGTATCCCGCGATGACAATGATTTCGACTGGGATGAGGCAGTGATCTATTTCGCGGTTACAGACCGTTTCTTTGATGGTAATGCGGCAAATAACGACGGTGGAGTAGAGGGCAGCTATGATAAAGAGACGAACAATGGTTCTAACTCCAGCTATCATGGCGGTGACTTCGCAGGTCTGACCCAGAAACTGGATTACCTGCAGGATCTCGGTGTAAACACGATCTGGATTACGCCGATCGTAGAGAACCAGAAGGTAGCAAATGCAGTTACCGGAAATGATACGATTACACAGGCGTGGGGTTATCATGGCTACTGGGCGAAAGATTTTGAGAAGCTGGATTCCCACCTCGGAACAGAGGACGAGTTTAAGACATTGCTGGATGCCGCTCATGCAAAGGGCATGAAAGTGATGGTGGACGTGGTTCTCAATCACAGCGGTTATGGTGATGAAGTTACAACCTATTTTGATACGAACTTTAAAAACGAAGATGGCGAAACCATCAGAATGTTAAGAGCTGACGATGAGATAGTAAACGGAAGCGATACACAGTCTTCGCTGTCAGGACTTCCTGATTTCCGGACAGAAGATCCGGAAGTAAGAAATCTTCTTGTAGAATGGCAGTCTA
>ERZ777011.2224-NODE-2224-length-16401-cov-2.936621_pt1 | contig 16401 bp, 12 predicted proteins | sample MGYA00374964_ERZ777011 | MGnify/ENA primary metagenome ERZ777011 (study PRJEB29310, sample SAMD00008975) | mouse gut metagenome | study: EMG produced TPA metagenomics assembly of the Metagenome analysis of fecal microbiota from mouse which was promoted...
CCCGTAGTTCTGGCGCTTAATATGATGGATGTAGTGGAAGAGCGGGGGATGGAAATCGATATGCACAGGCTCCCTGAGCTTTTAGGGGATATTCCGGTGGTGCCGGTATCCGCTGCCAAGCGTAAAGGGCTGGATATTTTGCTTCATGCGGTAATCCATCACTATGAGGAAGATTCAAAGGAAGATATTCTGCATTACAGTCAGGAAATAGAAGAAAAGATAGGGAAGCTCTCACAGCGGATGGAGACTTTTTATCCCACCCATTCCTCCATACGCTGGCATGCAATTAAGCTTCTGGAATTTGATGAGGATATAAAGCAGGAGCATCCTATTGAAACGGCGGACGTGGTTTCACGCAGCTATGAAAAGGAAATCATCCAGGCCAAATATGCGTTTATCGAGAGCATTATAAAAGAAGTGCTTTTTTATCGGACAAAAAAGACGGACAGAACCGACCGCATAGACAGACTGTTAACCCATCCCGTATGGGGAGTACCTGTCTTTTTGTGTATCATGGCTTTTGTATTTTTTCTTACCTTTACCATCGGAGACTGGCTAAAGGGATATTTTGAGACTTTTGTGGATTTCTTTTCAGGCCAGGTGTCAGAATTTTTGACCCATATAGGTGCGGCCGGGTGGCTGATATCCCTCATTGTTGACGGAATTATTGCCGGAGTGGGCGGAATTCTCACGTTTATTCCCAATATTGCCATTTTATTTTTGGCGCTGGCTATTTTGGAGGACAGCGGTTACATGTCAAGAGTCGCCTATGTGATGGACGGCATTATGGGAAAAGCAGGGCTTTCAGGCAAAGCGTTTCTTCCTATGGTGCTTGGTTTTGGGTGTACGGTTCCGGCGATTATGGCTTCGCGCGCTCTTGAGACGGAAAAGGATCGCAAAAGAACCATGATTATCACGCCCTTTATGTCATGTTCGGCGCGGCTTCCTGTTTATGTGCTTTTTTCAGGAATGTTTTTTGGAAAGTTTGCTCATATTGCCGCTTTTTCCATGTATGCGATTGGTATGCTGTGCGCAATCCTTGTGGCAATGGCGCTTCATGTTTTTGAGAAGGAAAAGGTAAACGACAGCCTTTTAATTGAGCTGCCGGAGTACAAAAGGCCAAATGCCAGAACCATACGGATTTATGTTTGGAACAAGCTGAAAGATTATTTGTCGAAAGCTGGGACTACTATTTTTATTGCTTCTATTTTAATCTGGCTTGTACTTAATTTTGGCTTTTCCGGTATGGTGACGGACCCGGCGGATAGTTTTGGCGCGGCAATTGGCAGAGGGCTTGAACCTTTCATGCGTCCGGCAGGCCTTGGCATGTGGCAGATAATTGTATCATTGATTGCCGGAATTTCTGCAAAAGAGGTGGTGGTTTCCAGTTTTTCCGTTCTTTTTGGAGTAGGAGACGCCCAGACAGCGGCGGGGCTTGGCACGGTAGCAGCCAATTTAAAAAATATTGATCCATCCTTTGGACCCTTAAACGCTTACTGCATGATGCTGTTTGTGCTTTTGTATGTCCCCTGCGCAGCGGCGATGGCAACCATACGAAAAGAGAGCGGTTCTACGTCTTTTACAATAAAGCTGGCTTTTTTTCAGATATTATTTGCCTGGCTTATGTCCACCATTGTTTTCCAGGTGGGCGGCCTTTTATAGAAGGGGAGTATTCCTTTTCAGCTATTATTCACGGACCGGAGGACGTGAATAATAACCCTTTTCATACAATGGACGGAGGACGCCCGGGTTAGATGTTGACTTCTTTCAAGGTATGTGCAAAAATAGAATAGTAAAAGTAAAGACGATTGTTCCTTAGCCTTATGCAGCCTTAGGCGCTTGGGAATGGAGGAAAGGTTGAGAAGGGAGCATGGTTATTTAGTATGAGAGGAATAGATACGCAGGTTCGTAAGAACAGAAGACGAATTTTTAAGGAAGTGGCAAATCTTGCCTACACATCCACAAATTTAAAGGATGATGTGGAAGCTCTGCCTTATAAGATTGTGGATTATGAAGAGTCGGAATATGAAAATGTCTATCGGGAAAGGGCTATTGTGAGGGAGAGAATCCGTTTGGCGATGGGATTATCTCTTCGTCCTGAAAATGCCCCCGTCCATGTTACCCAGGGGCTTGAGGAGAGCAACATTGATGAAAAATATTATGAGCCTCCTTTGATGCAGGTTATCCCTTCCGCCTGCAATGCATGTCCTGAAAATAAATATGAAGTGACGGACAGATGTATGGGATGTGTGGCGCATCCCTGCCGGGAGGTATGTCCTAAGGGCGCTATCAGTATGAAAAACGGAAAATCCGTTATTGACCAGGAAAAGTGTATCAGATGTGGAAAATGTAAATCTATTTGCCCATATGACGCCATTTCTCACCAGGTGCGCCCCTGTCTGGCACATTGCGGCGTCAATGCAATTAAAAATGATAAAAAAGGACGCGCTTACATAGATACGGATTTGTGCGTATCCTGCGGACAGTGTATGGTAAGCTGTCCTTTTGGAGCAATTGCGGATAAATCCCAGATTTTCCAGTTGATTCGCGCTATGCAGTCAGGGCGGAAGATCATAGCCCAGGTGGCGCCTGCCTTTGTAGGGCAGTTTGGGAAGGATGCCACGCCGGATAAGATTAAGTCGGCCCTTAAGGAACTTGGCTTTTATGATGTTTATGAAACGGCAATCGGCGCAGATATGGGCGCTATGGCGGAGGCCGAGCATTATGTGGAGGAAGTGGTTACAGGGAAGCTGCCTTTCCTTCTTACTTCCTGCTGTCCTTCCTGGTCCGTGCTTGCCAAGAAATTTTTCCCGGAAACCATTGATAAGATTTCCAATGCATTAACGCCTATGGTGGCCACGGCGCGTAAAATCAAGGAAGATCATCCTGATGCCAGCGTGGTATTTATCGGCCCCTGCGCTTCCAAAAAGCTGGAAGCCTCCCGCCGGACAATCCGTTCCGATGTGGATTTTGTTATTACCTTTGAAGAATTGGCCGGAATGTTTGAGGCTAAGGGACTTTTACCTGCCCAGGAAGAAAAACCTGAGCCTATGAACGACGCCACGGGGGCCGGCAGAGGTTACGGCGTGGCAGGGGGTGTGGCAAGCGCAATTGAAGAATGTATCCGGGAATATTATCCGGATGTGGAAGTAAACATTGAACATGCGGAAAGCCTTTCTGAATGCAAAAAAATACTGATGCTGGCAAAGGCGGGAAAGAAAAACGGCTGTCTGATTGAAGGAATGGCATGTCCCGGAGGCTGTGTTGCAGGAGCGGGTACCAATATCGCAATCCCGCAGGCTATGAAAGAGGTGGCCGGTTTCAAAGCCCGGGCGGAGAAAAAGATTCCTTCAAAGGATTAACACAAAGAGAATTTTTAAGACTGCCAAAACACAAACTAAGAAATTCTAAAGTTTCACATATAAAGGCGGAATCTTTACCAAAAAGGAAAGGAAGTTCAATCCAAAATGAAGATAAGAACAAGATATGCGCCAAGTCCCACCGGAAGAATGCATGTAGGAAATTTGAGGACTGCCCTTTATGCTTATTTGATTGCAAAGCATGAAGGCGGAGATTTTATTTTAAGAATTGAGGATACGGATCAGGAACGTTTTGTGGAGGGAGCGGTAGAAATTATTTACCGTACGCTGGAAAAAACGGGCCTTGTTCATGACGAGGGACCTGATAAAGACGGCGGTGTTGGCCCTTATGTGCAGTCCGACAGGCAGAAGAAGGGGATTTATCTGACCTATGCGCAAAAACTGATTGAAAAAGGGGAAGCTTATTACTGCTTTTGCGATAAGGAGAGGCTTGCCGGCCTAAAATCCCAGATTGTGGAGGGAAAGGAAATTACCGTATACGACAAGCATTGCCTTTCCCTGTCCAAAGAAGAAGTGGAGGAAAAGTTAAAAGCCGGACTTCCCTATGTAATCAGACAGAACAATCCTACGGAAGGGACAACCACCTTTCACGATGAAATATACGGGGACATCACCGTGGATAACTCTGAATTGGATGATATGATACTGATCAAATCCGATGGGTATCCCACCTATAATTTTGCCAATGTGGTGGACGACCACCTGATGGGAATCACCCATGTGGTGAGAGGAAACGAATACCTTTCTTCTTCTCCCAAATATAACAGACTTTATGAAGCCTTTGGCTGGGAAGTGCCGGTTTATGTCCATTGTCCTTTGATTACCGACGAAGAACACCATAAGCTGAGCAAACGCTGCGGCCATTCTTCCTATGAGGATTTGATTGAGCAGGGATTTCTGACCGAGGCGGTGGTAAATTTCGTGGCGCTGCTTGGGTGGAGCCCTTCGGAGAGCAATGAAGAAATCTTTTCCTTAAAGCAGTTGGCCGAGATTTTTGACTATCGTCATATTTCCAAATCCCCAGCTGTGTTTGATTACACCAAATTAAAGTGGATGAACGGCGAATATATTAAGGCGATGGACGAGGACGCCTTTTACGCGATGGCGGAGCCTTATTTGAAACAGGCTGTGAGCAGGGAGATTGACCTTCATAAGGTTGCTTCCATGGTGAAAACAAGAATTGAGATTTTCCCGGATATCCCTGAACTCATTGATTTCCTGGATAAACTTCCAAAATACGACCCTTCCATGTATGCCCATAAGAAAATGAAAACCACAACGGAATCCTCCCTCACAGTTTTAAAAGAGCTTCTTCCCATACTGGAAAAGCAGGAGGATTACTCTAATGACGCTCTGTATCAGCTTTTATTATCTTATGTGTCCGAAAAAGGATGTAAAAACGGTTATGTGCTCTGGCCTGTACGGACAGCCGTTTCAGGAAAGCAAATGACCCCTGCAGGGGCGACGGAAATTATGGAGCTTCTTGGCAAGGAGGAATCCATTGCCCGCATCAAGAAAGGAATTGAACTGCTTGAAAATACCCGGTAAAGCGCAGGAACAGGCGATTAAGCATCTGTCAGGGCCGGCTCAGGTAATAGCCGGCCCGGGCAGTGGTAAAACTTTCACCATTATTCAAAGAATTCTATATCTGATCACGCATCATCGCATCCCTCCCGAAAAAATTCTTGTGGTCACATATACCAAAGCGGCTGCCAATGAAATGAAAGAAAGATATCTGGATGCAATCCATTCAAAGCGCAGTTCTGACTGCCATGGCATTATTTGGGATAATATCAATTTTGGAACCTTTCACAGTGTTTGTTATAACATTCTGCGCAGATCCGGCGGTTTAAAGGCAGCTTCCCTGATAAAAGAAAACGACAAAAGAAAGCTTTTTAGCGTTCTTGCGGCTAATAGAGGATTGGACTGTGCGTGTGATTATGACAGCATTACAAGGCTGCAAAATATCATCAGCCGCATGAAAAATACGGGGCCTGATGACAGTGAGGACTTTGCGCACGAAAATGTTACGAAAGACAATAACATCGAAGCAAATATGGAATTTTCCTATGAAGATATTGTTTCTATCAGGTCTGAGTATGACAAATATCTAAGGGAACAGGGTTTTTTGGATTTTGACGATATGATTACCCGGTGCCTTACACTTCTTACTTCCAACAGGATGGTCTGCCATAAATATCAACAGATATTCCAATATATTCTTGTAGATGAATTTCAGGATATCAATTTTCTCCAATACCGGATTTTAAAACTGCTTGCGGCTCCCGAAAATAACTTACTGGTAGTGGGAGATGACGATCAGTCCATTTATGGATTCAGAGGGGCAAGTCCCAGAATGATGAAAAGGTTCGTGGAGGAATATCAAAGCTGCAAGCAGATATTTTTAACGGATAATTACCGCTGCAAGGAACAGATTGTGAATTTGGCCGGAAAAATGATATCCCGAAACGCACACCGATTTGAAAAAGAGTTTCATGCCTTACAAAAAGGCGGGGTGATAACCGCCCTTTGTTTTGACACACGTAAAGAGGAGGAAATGCAGCTCTTGTCAAATCTGTCTTCTTTTTCTGCAGATTCGTTAGAAAGTACCGCCATTATCGTAAGGACCAATCTGGAAGTAACGCAGTATTCGGAACTTTTGCGGCAAGACGGTATTTTCGTAAAAGGGGAAAAAATTAAGGATTCCGATTTGTTTCACGGCTTTATTATGGAGGATATCATTTCTTTTTTGGCATACCTTTATGAGGGAAACAAGCGCAGTGATTTCATAAAATTTATGAACAAACCAAATCGTTTCATCTCACGGACAGCGCTTATTTCGGAAAAAGTGACGGAAAATACATTAAAACCGTATTATGCTCAAAACAACGCCATGCTTTCACAACTCCATCTTTTATTTGGCCGGCTTAAGATAGCGGCCGGGCTTTCCCCCAATTTGGCAGTTTCCTTTTTCAGAAAAACCCTTGGCTATGATGCATATCTGTACCAAAAAGCAGCGGACTACAAAACCGGACGAAGATGGATTGCCCAGGCTGACAAAATCCAGACATTCTTTACGCAATATAAGCAGTTTAAAACGGGTATCTCTGTAAAAAGCTTTGTGGAACAGCTTTGCATGGCGCAAGCGGAAGGGCGGACGCAAATAGAAAAATTAAAGGGCGTAAGCGTTTTAACTATGCATGGCGCTAAGGGACTGGAGTTTAACAGAGTATTCCTGCCTGATGTAAACGAGGGGATCATTCCCGGAAAAGAATGCCAGTCCCCAACGGCCCTGGAAGAAGAAAGAAGGCTCTTATATGTTGCCATAACAAGAGCCAGAGATGAATTGTTTATCTACTATACGAAAGAAAGAGCAAGAAAATTGTCCCGATTTTTGGAAGGCCTTATTCCTCTTTCATAAATTCGTCAAATTCCGCACTGTCCAAATATTCGTCAAAGGCATCTGAAACGATCTCGTATTCTTCATCTTCCTCAATATATTCCAGAACAGGCTCATCGTTTGGGTTGTCCTTATTTTCGTAATAGCGATAAAACCAAACCTCTCCATCGTTATTTTCTCCATTCTCATCTAATGGAAGAAGTACAATATAATCCTGATTGTTAATAGGAAGTATCGTAACGATAGCGCAGGTAACGGTTGTCCCATCCATTAAATCAAGCGTCACTGTCATTTCTTCGTCTTTATTTTCAGGCTGGGAATTAAAGGGATCATTTAAGCTTTCTGTTTTTTTATCTTTACTCATTAGAACCTCCAAATCCTTATTATCTTTATTTTACTAATAGATTTACCTCTGTGCAAGATAAGTTTCAATTTTTTTTGCAAAAACTGTCACATTTATGGTATGATATATTATAGCGCATTTGGACTTTATTAACAGGATGATTTGTATCAATCATTCTCTATTGTTTCTTGCAGGAGGGCGCATGGAAAAAAAATGGGAAGTTACGTATTTTAAACCGGAGCAGCCGGGAATTTCTATTGAAGGGAATAAAGTGAAATTTGCAGCAAATCTGTTGACAGATAAAGACTGCGGGGTAATTTTATATGATCGCAGGGGGAATCAGAAGCGGTTTCCTTTTCAAAAAAAAGGGAATCAGGGAACGCTTTACGGTCTTGCAATACAAGGTGAAGGGGTAAAAGACCGCACCTACAATTTTTACGAAGGAGATCAAGTGATAACAGACCCCTATGCCTGGGAAATACATGGGCTTGAAAAATGGGGACATGGAAAAACCAAAAGGAGAAAAACCTACGGAATTTTAAAAGGAGATGATTTTGACTGGCAGGAGGATGAGCCGCTTATGATTCCCTTAGAAGACAGTGTCTTTTATGGGATTAATGTGCGTGCATTTACAATGCATAAAAGTTCCGGAGTAAAGGAACGAGGTACCTTTGAAGGCATTGTTGAAAAAATTCCTTACCTGAAAGAGCTCGGCATTTCAGCGGTGGAGCTCATGCCTTGCTATGAATATGACGAATGTATGATTGCCGATGTTGACCAATTACCGCCTAAAGAACAGGATAATGCGCCTGTGCTTTTGGAGCGGGAAGACGGCGCTTTTTCCGAAACGGCTGTGAACTGCGAGGACAGGCATGAAACGGTGCGGTTAAATTGCTGGGGATTCCAGAAAGGATTTTATTTTTCTCCCAAAGCGTCGTACAGCGCCGCAGATTCTCCTGTCCTTTCTTTTAAAAATATGGTTCGTGACCTTCATAAAAACGGAATAGAAATTATTATGCAGTTTTATTTTCCGGTCGGTATCGGGCAACTCTATATACTTGATGTAATAAAGCACTGGGTACTGGAATATCATATTGATGGCGTACGCATAAACGGATTTGACATTCCGGTTACTTTGCTTGCCGAGGAGCCTGTTCTTAAAAATACAAAAATCTGGTGTGATGGCTATAAAGAAGAAGACTTACCTGCCATTACAAATCCGCTTTTTAAAAACTTTATAGCGAATAACGGAAATTTCAGAAATGATATGAGACGCTTTTTAAAAGGAGACGCTAATCTGATGAACCAGGTGGCTTATTACCAGCGGCGCAACCCTGCCGCTTATGGCGTGGTAAACTATATGGCGGATTATGACGGCTTTTCCCTTTATGACAGTGTTTCTTTTGGAAACAAGCATAATGAAGCAAATGGAGAGGATAACAGAGACGGGACAAATGATAACTTTTCCTGGAACTGTGGCATAGAAGGACACACCCGCAAAAAGGCTGTTTTGACCCTTCGCCAGACGCAGATAAAAAATGCGCTTTCTTTTGTGCTGCTTGCACAGGGGATTCCATTTATTTTCAGCGGCGATGAATTTGGCGCCAGCCGTAATGGAAACAATAACTGTTATTGCCAGGACAACGAAACAGGCTGGATAAATTGGAAGAGGAACAGTTTTTCCAGAGAAATTTATGCATATACGCAATTTTTAATTGCTCTTAGACGTAAACATCCTATTCTCCATATGAAGGAAGAACTGAAAATTATGGATTATAAGGGCTGCGGATTTCCGGATTTATCTTACCATGGCACAGAAGCTTGGCGGCCGGATTTTAGCTATATCAGTCAGATGATTGGCATTGTTTTGTGTGGAAAGTATGCGCCGGGGCAGGAGGACGATTCTTTTTACATTGCCTGCAACATGCACTGGACTCCTCACAGACTGGCCCTGCCAAAGCTAGACAGAAATAAAAAATGGATTAAAATTTCGGATACCGCATTGCCCTGCGGACAGGACTATAGCGAGGAAAACGAAAGCCAGGAAAGCTCCATTATAACAATAGGCGGCAGAACCGTAGCCATATTTATGGCGTATAAAACCAATGTAAATGAAATCAATCAAAAAAAGACGGCCGGCAGAGGAAGGCGTCAAAGAGTATGAAAGCCTGGAAACATTTTAAAACCATAACATATCATAAATATCTGGTAATGCAGGGATGCTTTAAAGTTGGCCTGTATAAACAGGGACTGTTGCATGACCTGTCCAAATACAGTCCCAGTGAATTTTGGGTAGGCGCAAAATATTATCAGGGAACCCGAAGTCCTAACGCCGCCGAGAGAGAGGACATCGGGTATTCCAGCGCCTGGCTTCACCATAAAGGAAGGAACAGGCATCATTATGAATACTGGATTGACTATGGCGCTAAAACGATTCCCGGCGGCATGGCGCCGGTCCCAATGCCGGTGAAGTATGTCGTGGAAATGCTGATGGACCGTATTGCCGCCTGCAAGGTATACAATGGGGTCAAATATACGGACAGCTCTCCCTTAGAGTACTATAATATGGGAAAAGAAAAGGCTCCTATGCACCCAAAAACAAGAAAGCAGCTTGAAAAGCTTCTAAACATGCTGGCGAATCGGGGAGAAAAAGCTACCTTTGCCTATATTAAAAAGGAACTTTTGCGCGTATCCTGACATAGAAATCCTTTTCATCTATAACCTTTTTCATAGCTTCTGCATATGATAAAGCATATGAAAAAGGAGAGATGAATGCATGAATTGTCTATTTTTGGTATTACTACTTTTATGCTGTGGGAACAATGGAGGCTGTTTTAATTCTAATTCTGACAGCAACAACAATTGCTGCCGCAGGGAGCGGGAAGACCGCCGTGAATGCGGCGGTGGAAACAGCAACCGCGGGCGCGACAATGACGGCTGCGGCTGTGGCAATAATAACAGCGGAAATTGCGGCAATGAACGCCCGGACAACAATGACTGCGGTTGCAGAAATGATTTCCGTCCGGAGCCACGCTTTGAATCCAGGCCCTTTAACTTCAATCAAAGCGATGTGTGCGGCTGTGAAGAACATCAAAACAATCGTGATGACAGACAATAAAAAAATCAAACGCCGATATGCTTTACAAATCGGCTTATTGAAGGAAAATGTGCGGGTTATACCCGCACATTTTTCATACTTTCTTAAAAAATAATTTTCAAAATTTGAATTGTCATGTTATAATGTTTCATGTCCGTATTGTGCCTGACGCACAAATTTGCAGGCTGGGAAAGGAGCATGCTGTTAACATGAAAAATTTATTGAACCAGATCCTCCGTTTTGGGATTGTAGGATTTTTTTGCTTTTTTATTGATTACGGAATAACCACCGGATTTACCAATCAGCTTGGCGTGCATTATCTGATTTCTAAATTATTGGGCTTTGTGGTATCGGCAGTTGTCAACTATATTTTAAGTATTAAATTTGTATTTACCCACAAGAAGGAAATGGGGAAGGGAAAAGAGTTCGGCGTTTTCCTTATTTTATCCGTATTCGGGCTTGTAATCAATGAAATCGTTATGTTCCTGTGCATAGATGGCATATACAAACATAGCGCTTATTTGCAGGAGATTATTTCAGATTCCCTTATAGTCTCCTTAAGTACCGTTATCGCAACCGGCGTGGTCATGGTATACAATTTTATTTCAAGAAAACTGTTTCTGGAAAGAAAATAGATTATGAGCGCTTTGAACACCTTAAATACTTTGGATATTTTGGATACGGAACGTTTTGAGGATATTAAAAACAGAATTGTCGGCTCCGAGAGGGCAAAAAACGGTATCGGAACCTTAAAGGAAAAAACGGTACATGCCATTTTAAAGGATTACTATGCGGCGGACAAGGAAATGCAGGAGATATCCCTGGATGGATATGTAGCGGATATTTATACCGGAACGGAAATTATAGAGATTCAAACCGGCAGTTTTAACCGGATGCGGAATAAACTGGATAGATTTCTTCCGAAATATCCGGTACCCATCGTATATCCCATCCCTAAAATTAAATATTTAATCTGGATGGACGAAGAAACCGGAGAATGCTCCAAACCCCGGAAAAGTCCCATGAGAGGCTCTGTTTACAGGGCTTTTTATGAGTTATATAAAATAAAACCGTATCTGGCAGATCCGAATCTGCATATTTGCTTTCCACTTTTGGAGCTGGAGGAATACCGCCTTTTAAACGGATGGAGCGAGGATAAAAAAAGAGGCTCCTGCCGCTACGACAGGATTCCCAAGACGCTTTTGGATGAAGTGCGGTTTGACCGGTTGATGGATTATGCGCGGCTCATTCCTTCCGGCTTAGAGGAGCCCTTTACCGTTATAGAATTTGGAAAAGCAATCAAAGAACGGAAAGAAACCGCCGGGATGGTTTTACATATTCTAAATTATCTTCATGTGATACGGCGATGCGAAAACAGGGGGAGATATTATACTTATCGGATGAACAATTAGCCGGAACTCCCGGTGATTTTTTTCAATTTTTCGCTTATTCATTTCCCAACCGAATTACAGCTACCACAAAATGCCGCCGCATGAAAAACCAGGCAACGGCATTTCCTTATCTGCGCTGTTTTTTTCAAGGCATTGGTACCCATTTTATCTTTTGTTTCATATTCCTGATTGAAAAAATACAGGTATTGGTATATAATATTTGGACGTATTTTAATTGGGGAAATGAGGCATAGAAATGTTTAATAAGATAGATTTTGATCATATAGACACAACACAGGCGCCGCCGGAAGCGGAACCGGACCGCCAGTATTATTTTATGGCAAAGTGCCGCAAGTATGTAAAGGCAAAGAGTGAGCGCCTGGGCCGCCCCCTTTTCTCGGCAGTCAGAACATTTGGGTGCCAGATGAACGCCCGGGATTCCGAAAAGCTTACAGGCATCTTAAAAGAAGTTGGCTATGAGATTACGGAAAATGAAGACGCCGATTTTGTGATCTATAATACCTGCACTGTCAGGGACAATGCAAACCAGAGAGTTTACGGACGGTTAGGGCATTTAAACAGTCTGAAAAAGAAAAATAAACACATGAAAATTGCTCTGTGCGGCTGTATGATGCAGGAGCCCTCCGCCATAGAAAAAATTCGGCGCAGCTATCGGTTTGTGGATTTGATTTTTGGAACCCACAATATTTATAAGTTTGCGGAGCTTTTGGCGACGATGTTTGAATCCGACAGGATGGTGGCGGATATTTGGCAGGAAACGGACCAAATTGTGGAAAACCTGCCTTCCCAGCGCAAATATCCTTTTAAATCCGGCATCAACATTATGTTTGGCTGTAATAATTTTTGCAGTTACTGTATTGTGCCCTATGTAAGAGGACGGGAGAGAAGCCGTAAACCGGAAGAAATTATTCATGAAATAAAGAGACTGGTATCAGAAGGCGTGGTTGAGGTTATGCTGCTGGGACAGAATGTAAATTCTTATGGTAAAAACCTGGAAAATTCCATAACCTTCGCCCAGCTGCTTTATCAGGTTGAACAGATTGAGGGGCTTAAGAATTAGAACGGATACGCTTTATGACCTCCCACCCAAAGGATTTGTCGGACGAGCTTATTCAAGTGATGAAGGAATCCAAAAAGATATGCAGGCATCTCCATCTGCCGCTGCAGTCAGGCTCCACCAGAATTTTAAAAGCAATGAACAGACGTTATACCAAGGAGCAGTACCTCGCATTGGTGGAAAAAATCAGAAAGGAAATACCCGATTTGGCGATTACAACGGATATTATCGTAGGTTTTCCAGGCGAGGAGCCCTGTGATGTAGATGAAACCATAGATGTAGTGCGCAAAGTACAATATGACAATGCTTTCACCTTCGTCTATTCCAAACGAACCGGAACGCCCGCCGCCACAATGGAGCAGGTACCGGAAGGGGTGGTGAAGGAAGGGTTTGACCGCCTTTTAAAGGTCGTTCAGGAAACCGCAAGGGATAGAGTCAGTCTGCTTTCGGGAAAGACCATGGAGGCCCTTGTGGAGGAAGTAAACGAACAGGATGCAAGTCTTGTTACCGGACGATTGTCCAACAATACAATGGTACACTTTAAAGGGGACGCAAGTTTGATCGGCCAGATTGTTCCGGTTTATCTGAAAGAATGCCACGGTTTCTATTACCTTGGTGAAAAAAAGGATGAAAAGAGATGAAGATTTTCTAAGGCGGCAAAGAACGCCGCCTAAGAAAATCTAAGTCATCTCTCGAAGAATCGCCCATAGGCGATTCTTCTGGTATAATTGATATATTGTTTGTGACGCAAAGCAAGGGTGAAGTTTTAACGAACAATAAAACTTTGCGTTACGATGCGAGGGATTACAATGGCGGAATTAACACCAATGATGCAGCAGTACCTGGAAACAAAAAAAGAATACCCTGATTGTATTCTTTTTTACAGGCTGGGAGATTTTTACGAAATGTTTTTTGAGGATGCAATCACTGCGTCCAAAGCGCTTGAAATCACCTTAACCGGTAAAAATTGCGGCCTTGAGGAGCGTGCTCCCATGTGCGGCATTCCTTACCATGCTGTGGAGGGCTATTTAAATAAACTGATTACCAAGGGCTTTAAGGTGGCCATCTGCGAGCAGGTGGAGGACCCAAAACAGGCCAAGGGCCTTGTAAAAAGGGACGTAACCAGAATTGTCACCCCCGGCACCAACTTAAATGTCCAGGGGATGGACGAGGGGCGCAACAACTTTCTCATGAGCATCGCTTATTTTCAGGGGAAAACCGGCATATCCGTTGCCGATGTAACGACAGGGGATTATTATCTGACGGAAGCCGAGGATGACAAAAAGCTTTTAGATGAAATTTACAAATACGGCCCAAGTGAAATTGTCTGTAACGACGCATTTCTCATGAGCGGTATTGACATAGAGGATTTAAAGGGGCGGCTGCATATTGCCATATACACCTTAGGCCCGCATTTTTTTGACGAGGACAGATGCAGAAAAAGTCTGTTAAAGCATTTTCATGTAACCACCCTGCAGGGCATGGGACTCGAGGATTTCCCGTCGGGGCTGATTGCCGCCGGAGCCCTTATGCTTTATCTGACGGACACGCAAAAAATTGATTTGGCGCATTTTACCCATTTGTATCCCTATCTTACCAGCAAATATATGCTCCTTGACAGCTCCACCAGGCGAAATTTAGAGCTGATGGAAACCCTTCGGGAAAAGCAAAAGAGAGGCTCCCTTTTATGGGTTTTGGACAAGACCAAAACCGCCATGGGGGCCAGATGCCTGCGGCAGTATCTGGAACAGCCTCTGATAGACAAAGCGGGGATAGAAAAACGCCTTGACAGCGTGGCCGCCCTGTCAAAGCAGGCCATTAACAGGGATGAACTGAGGGAATATTTAAATCCTGTTTATGATCTTGAGCGGCTTCTTTCCAAGGTCAGCTATAAAACGGCCAATCCCAGGGATTTGATTGCCTTTCGCAGCTCCCTTAATATGCTTCCCCACATTAAAACCCTTTTAGGGGACTTTGAGGAGGAATTTCTGTGCGAAATACGGGAGGAAATAGACGATTTATCGGATATATGTACATTGATTGAAAATGCAATCAACGAAGATCCGCCCATAACCATACGGGAAGGCGGTATGATTAAGGAAGGCTTCGACGAGACTGTGGACAGTTTACGCCATGCCAAGACAGAAGGCAAAGACTGGCTGGCAAAGTTAGAGGAAGAAGACCGGGAGCGAACCGGCATCAAGAACCTGAAAATCCGCTACAATAAAGTCTTTGGCTATTATTATGAAGTGACAAATTCCTACAAGGAGCTTGTGCCGGAGGATTATATCAGAAAGCAGACCCTTGCCAACGCGGAGCGTTATACCAACGCCCGCTTAAAGGAACTGGAGGACACGATTTTAAACGCCGAAGACAAGCTTTATACTCTGGAATACGATTTGTTCTGCCAGATTCGGGACGCCATTGCCGGAGAAATGGAGCGCATTCAGAAAACGGCAAAGGCCGTTGCAAGCCTTGATGTGCTTGCCTCCCTTTCTTTTGTGGCGGAGCGGAATCACTATGTGCGCCCTTCCATCAATGAAAAAGGCGTCATAGACATTAAAGAGGGGAGACATCCGGTGGTGGAGCAGATGCTGGCAGGCGATATGTTTATTTCCAATGATACCCATCTGGATAACCATAAATACTGCGTGTCCGTCATCACAGGGCCGAATATGGCCGGAAAATCCACCTATATGCGGCAGGTAGCGCTCATTGTGCTTATGGCGCAAATCGGCAGCTTTGTCCCTGCAGCCAGCGCCAACATCGGTCTGGTGGACCGTATTTTTACCCGGGTGGGGGCGTCGGATGATTTGGCCAGCGGGCAGAGTACGTTTATGGTGGAAATGAACGAGGTCGCCAATATTTTAAGAAACGCCACCAAAAACAGCCTTCTGATTTTAGATGAAATCGGCAGGGGCACTTCCACCTTTGACGGTTTGAGTATCGCGTGGGCCGTGATTGAACATATCAGCAACAAAAAGCTGCTGGGGGCCAAAACCCTGTTTGCCACCCATTACCATGAGCTTACGGAGTTAGAAGGCAAAATGAACAACGTAAACAACTACTGTATTGCCGTCAAGGAAAAAGGGGACGATATTGTTTTCCTGCGCAAGATTATAAAGGGCGGCGCGGACAAAAGCTATGGCATACAGGTTGCCAGACTGGCCGGCGTGCCGGATATGGTCATTGACAGAGCTAAGGAAATTGCGGCGAAATTAAGCGATAATGATATTCTTGAAAAGGTACAAAGTATTGCCGTTGAACAGAAGGACGGTAAGCATAAGCCGGTGAAATATGACGAGGTGGATTTGAGCCAGATGTCTTTATTTGATACGGTGACGGACGAAGACGTCCTAAATGAATTAAAGGAGATTGACGTGACGCTTCTTACTCCTTTAGATGCGTTAAATACTTTATATCGCTTGCAAAATAAGTTAAAGAACAGATGGTGAAATGAGGACGCCTGGAAAAAACAAATATTCCAAAGTCACCGCGCTTTCGCTCTGCAAAAACGTAGCAGACGCCAGGTTCGAAAAAACCTCACCAAGCGCTGACGTTTTAGCAAGGGTTCCTTATGGAATATTTGTTTTTTCCAAGCTGTTTGTTGACTGCTTCCGAAAGGTAACGCAGGCAGAAAAATTAACCATAGAAACAGGTGTTGCAAAGGGAGGCTGCGATAATGAAATTCATCACAGTTGAACTGCGGGAA
>ERZ777011.2225-NODE-2225-length-16400-cov-4.258795_pt1 | contig 16400 bp, 13 predicted proteins | sample MGYA00374964_ERZ777011 | MGnify/ENA primary metagenome ERZ777011 (study PRJEB29310, sample SAMD00008975) | mouse gut metagenome | study: EMG produced TPA metagenomics assembly of the Metagenome analysis of fecal microbiota from mouse which was promoted...
GGTGTGGGGAAGGTCCACAGGGCGCTCTTGTCCATCCGGACCTTTAAAGGTCCAGTCCGCATTCAGTATAATCGTTTTCCTCAAACTTATCTGCTCCTCTCTTTTTATGATAAAGAGCCGCCACAGCTGGCTGGCGGCTCTTTATCACATATCAAGGATTCAGGGCTTCTTTCCCGCAAAAGCGATGGGGTCAGCTCTTTTTCGGAGGGGAAGAATCCTTCTTGCGGGGAATCATATCCGCAACCAGCAGCGCCACGGACAATACGCTCAGCAGCGCGAGCACGATTTGCGCGGCATTGAGCGCCGTCTGCCACCAGGGGGTCACGGACACGATCCTGGTATTGCTCCCAATGCCGTCCATGCCCCGGGAGTGCAGCACAGTATACAGTATCCTGTGGGAGGACTCCCGCATCGCCCTGGCCACCTGTGCGTTTGGCGTCGCGCCGTCCGGGCCGTAGTCCGCGAATTCAAAGCCCAGGTTGTCCGTGGAAGCGCCTGTTGTAACCGTCCCGGTGGTGCCGGGGAAATTATCGGGGATATCGTTGCCGGCCAACACCTCATGGGGCTTGCTCATGTAATCGCCCTCGTACATATCGGTCACGGCAAACCCGGTCATGCCGGCCTCGTTGCGGAGCCACCCGGTAAGCAGCGGCTCGCAGGCACCGGACCACACCGCGCCAATGCGGTTGAAGGCCGTCATCACGCATTTTGCGTCCGCGTTCACGATGGGAAGCTCAAAGGCGCGCAGGTAGAGCTCCCGCATGGCCTGCTCGTTGCACCAGGTGCCAAGCCCCTGCCGCTGCAGTTCCTGGTCGTTCAGCGCAAAGTGCTTATTGTACACATACACACCTTTGGACTGAATCCCCAGCGTCTCATAGGTGTCGATCAGGCCGGTTAAGATACCGTCCTCCGAGTAATACTCGAATACGCGGCCCGCATAGGGGGTGCGGTGGATATTCAGGCCGCTGCCGTAAAAGCCGGCGTACCCGGCCCACATCGCGTCCTCGCCGATCAGCTCACCCACCTCCTGCGCCAGCTTGTCGTTCATGGTGGCGGCGATAATGCCGTTGCAGGGATAGCAGGTGCCCGTCAGCTCCTTATCGGGGTCATTGGTCTGGTTGGCGTAGCCGTTGGGTCCGGCGGAATACTTCTGCGTCACGCCGGAGGGGCCGTTATGGTCCAGCGTCTCCGGCTTGCCCACCGATTCCAGCGAGACGGTCATGCGCAGGCCCACCGCGCACAGGCGCGCCATATCCTCATAGGTCAGCTGGTCCAGCAGCTCGTCCCATTTGGGGTCGTTGTAGTCCAGGGGTTTGTCCGCGTCGTCCTTCAACAGCTGAATGAGACTGTGGGTGGTCTCCGATGAGCCCATAACCGGCCACTGTCCGTCATCGGCGGGGATGTCCTCCGCGTCCAGGATGCTGTCCTTGTACATCTGATCCGTCATGGACAGCTTGACATAGTTGTCGTTCTGGCCGTCCTCGTCCTCGTCGGCCCAGAGCATCAGGGTTCCCTCCCAGTCGCTGCGGGAGAGGTAGGCGATCTGGTTGTCCCCCCTGCCCTCATAGCGGTTGATGTCCGCGGAGGCAAAGAGGCTGGTGACATCGCCGCCGGTGCCATAAGCCTTGGCATAGGTCGTGGCGTCAAAGGCGTAGTCCGTACTGTAAACCAGATCGGCATTGCCGTCCGCCGTCATGCCGTCCGCGGTGCTTTTGCCTTTCGCGGCCAAAATGTTGTTGATGGCTTCATGGCTGCTGGAGGCTGCGGTGAGGTAATAGGTGCCGTCCTCCAGGATAAACGCGCCGGAGCCAAGGGCGTCGTAGTTGGCGAGGAAATACTCGGGGATGGTAACGGTCACAGTCTCGCTCTCACCCGGGGCAAGCAGGGCGGTCTTGGCGTAGCCGGCCAGCTCCACCGCCGCCTTTTCGATCTGGTTCTGGCGGTCATAGTCGGTATACGGCTTCTGAACATATACCTGCACGGCTTTCTTACCGGCGGCGCTGCCCGTGTTGGTCACCACGGCGGTGACGGCGTATTCCGTATCCGCGCCGCTGCCCTGCTTGGTCACCTGCATATCGCTGATGCTGAAGTCCGTATAGCTCATCCCATACCCGAAGGGGTAGGCGACCACATCTGAATAATGGTAGTCGCCCGCGTTGCCGGTACCCAGGACGGCGTCCTCATACCGCGTCTCCGTATAGCGGTACCCCACATAGATGCCCTCCTGATAGACCACGTAGCTGGTGAATTTGGAGGGGCTGGAGGCAAAGCTGTAGTCGCCGGCGTTGGTATAGGTGTAGGAGCCGAAATTGGCGACGGCGGGGTCCAGGTAGTTGTTGGTCCACCAGGTGTCCGGGAGGCTGCCGGAGGGGTTGATCTTGCCGCTGAGGATGTCGCCCACGGCATACAGGCCGCTCTGGCCCACTGAGCCGATCCACAGCGCGGCGTCAACGCCATATTGCTCATCATTCAAAAAGGCCGCGGAAATGGGGTTGGCACTGTTGATCAGCACCACGATGCCGCCGATTTTCCCCTCGTCCTTGAGCCCCTTCAGGCCGGAGAGGATTCCCAGCTCATTTTTGTTCAGCATCAGGTAGTCGGCGTTCTGGTCCACGTCGGCGCCCAGGGGGTTATAGCCGCCGTCCACGTGGTTGACGCTCTTGAGGTCGTTGGCCTCGCCGCCCACGCGCCCAACCACAAAAATGGCCACCTCGCCCTGACCGTAATTCGTGCCGCTCTTTTCGATGCCGCTCCACCTGGCCTCGTTGATCTCCTCGCCGCTGGAGGAGAAATCCCGGCCAAGCTCCTCTTCCTTGTACCAGTCCATGAGGTCCGCGTTGGTGACGGTCAGGCCGCTGCGCTCCATGGCGTCCACATAAGACGGGGCGTCGGCGGTATCCACCGCGCCGGAGCCGGTGCCGCCGTAGACCGGGGAGGAGGCGGTGGCGCCGAACAGGGAGACCTCTTTCCCTTTCAAGGGCAGCAGACCGTTGTTTTTCAGCAGCACTGCGCCTTCACCCTCCACCTCTTCGGCTTTGGCAAGGCCGGCGGCCTTCAGGTCCGCCACGGAACTGAAGGCGGACTCATAATAGCGCGGATATGTGCCAGCGTCCGGGGACGCCCCGTCTATGGTCACGATCTTGGAGGTGGACGTCCCCAAAAAGCTGTTGATCTGCCCGGCAAATTGTCCGGCGATGCTGTTGCCGAAGTAGATCAGAATCAGCAGCCCAATGGAGATATTGGCAAATATCTTTTTAAGCAGCCTTTTCTTCGAGGCTCTCATTGAATCGCTCCTCTCTGCAAGTTGTTTCCATCAAGTCGGCTGGTACTTCTTCATGTACAGAACAACCTCGGAAGCTACCAGGGTGACCACGAGCATCACGGCACAGGTCACAAGCTGCGTAAACTGGGGGAACGGCTCGATGCCGTAAATGGTGTCCGCCACCGGCCAGATGACCATTTTCACAAACATCATGATGGCAATTCCGCTGCCCAGGCAGAGGACGGCGGGGGCGAAGCCGGCCGTGCGCTCGTTCACCAGCAGCAGGACGGCGGCGGCAACGCCGGCTGCCGCCAAAATGACGCAGATGCGCAGGTCAAATACCGGTTCCTTGTACTCGATTTTTTGGAACAGCACCCCGTAGCAGATTGCGGAAACGACTGCCAGCACACAGGTAAAAAGGGATATAAAGTAGCCGGGCGCCTTTTTGTGCGTATTCATAAAATGCTCCTTTCAGCAGCCGCACAGACGGTATACAGCCTGTGCGGCTGGGAAGATCGGATGTTAGCGGAAAACGCGGGGGAAACGCCTTTTACTTGTCGAAGATCAGGCAGTAGACCCATTCGCCCTCGGTGCCCGGGCGCTCCAGGTGCTCCTCGCTGTAGCCCAGGAGCAGCTGGCCGGAGCCGTTCATGCCGATAATCAGGGTCTTCTCCGTGGTGTCCACGTCGGAGGCGCCGGCGATCTGGTCCAGGAACAGCCCGTAATCGTCAATGTCCTTAAAGCGCATGGTGGCGGGGCCGGGCTGCTCATAGAACTCGCCCTCCGCAACCACCTTGCCCTGGGGGAAGTCCTCCCAGCTGGTGGAGCCCTTGAATTCCTCAATGTCGTCCGCCGCCAGAGTATTGGTGATCTCCTCCACGCCGAAGGTCAGATAGCCGGTCAGGTTATACACCTGGTTGTGGATATAGGCCGGACCGTCAACCAGCTCGGAGGGGTCCAGCTCGCTGGTGATGCGCAGGGAGATGGCATTGTCGGCGGGAGTCTTCAGCTCCCCGTCGACAAACACCTGGGCCAGGGTCCAGGTGCCTTCCAGCGCCAACACGTCGCTGCCGAAGTCGAGGCCGGTGGGGCCCTCCTGCACAACGGGCTCGCCAGCGGGCTCATTGCCGCCGGTCTCGGGGGTGGCGGCGGGCTCGGAGGGAGCGGAGCTGGGGTTGTTGGCGGGCTCGGAGGGAGCGGAACTGGGGTTGTTGGCGGGCTGGCTGGGCGTATCGCCCGAGCTGCCGCAGCCGGTGAACAACAGCGCCAGGCACAGCGCCAGGCACAGGCAGGAGATTTTTTTCATGACAATGTTCCTTCTTTCATGGTTTAGAATGTCCAAAATCCAACTAAAAAGCTGGGATTCAGCAAACGGCCGCATGGGACGGCCCCTGTGACCAGAGGCCCGCCCCATACGAGCTGTCCGGCGCGGCGCCGGACAGAAATGCAATTAGTAGCTCAGGCCAAAGCCGGACACATAGGAGTTGCCGTCGGCATCCTGATAGGCGTAGGAGCCGGAGGGGGAGGCGTCCAGCACGGCCTGGTCCATGTGCTGGTCCTTCACGTAGCCGGGCACGTCGTTGGGGGAGACGCACACGTCCCAGATCTCGCCGTCCAGGTCGGTCTCCACCAGGGCGATGACGGAGGCGTCGGCCACCATGGTGATGGGCAGCTTGCCGGTGGGTGCGTATTTGCCCGCCACCACCTGGGCGATGGCCGCGTCGGAGGTGTCGAAGGTGCCCAGCAGCGCGTCGCAGTAGGGCTCCATGTTGCTCAGAATCCAGGCGTTGGAGGCCTCGATCTGGCCGATGACCTTGCCGCCGTTGGCGTGGACGGCGTCCGCCACCTTCTGGAACTGCTTCATGTTCTGCACAGTGGTAACGCTGGCGGTCTCATCGGTGCGCTTGGCGTTGTTGTCGTAGATCGGGGTCTCCACGTCCTCCGCCAAATCCAGGATGGCCAGTTCACTCTTGCCGGTGCCCACGATGGTGGGGGTCACCCGCAGGTAGGCGATGTCGGCGTCCTTATAGTCGTCCACCACGGTGAAGCCCTGGGCCTCCAGCGCGGCCTTGATGCCGTCAATATTGGCGTCGCCCTTCTGGTTGAAAGCCTCCACATAGACCTTCTTTCCGGCGTCCGTCAGGGGCAGGGTGTTCTCGCTGTTCTTCATCAGAACCACGGACTTCAGATGGGTCTCCTCCGCCAGGGCCTGAACTTTGGGGGTCACCTCGTTGACGGCGGCGACGCTCTCGTCCAGGTCGCGGTAGGGGTTATCCAGGTTGCCGCTCTGGGCCTGGGGCAGCAGGCGGTTGGCGGCGGCCCGCTCCAGGTCGGCGCGGGTCACGTCGCCGGCGGCCAGGGCCTGGTCCAGCAGCTCGGAGGGATTAAAATCGTCCTTCATAGCCATATTGCCGTTGGCATCGGTCACGTAACGGCCAAACTGAATCACGCCGCAGTCGCAGCCGGCCTTGATGAACAGGACCATACGCTCATACTCAGATAGGTCCTCTACGCCCTGCTGGGAGTCCAGGGACAGGGAGTCGGAGTTGATGAGGCCGTCGAAGCCCAGCACGTCGCGGAGCAGGCCCAGGAGGATGTCCTCGTTGAAGGCGTTGCCCCGGCCCTCGTAGCGGATGTCATAGGTCTTGCCGTTGTAGGTGATGGACTGGGGGGCGATGCGGGCGTCGATGATGGGCTGGGAGTAGCCGGGCATAACGCCGGCGGCCCCGGCCTCAAAGGCGGCGATGAAGGGCTTGAGCTGGTAGTCGGCCAGGGAGTTCTCGGTGGAGTAGATGCGGTAGCGGCCGGTCTGGCCATGGCTCTCAAAGCCGTTGTAGGCCGCGCCGTCGCCGGGGAAGTGCTTGATGGTCAGCAGGATGCTGCCGGGCACCATGCCCTGGTCACCGTTCTGATAACCGATGGTCAGGTTGCGGGCGATCTCGGAGGCCGTGTCCTCCCGTTCGCCGTAAGTACCATTGTTGCGGCTCCAGCGGGGGTCGGTCACCAGATCCACCTGGGGGCCGTACAGGCCGTCGATGCCCTTGGCCCACATGACCACCCGGTCATACTGGGCGTCGGTCAGCACCAGGTCGGCATTTCCGTCGCCCAGGGCGGCGGCGGTGACGCCCTCAGTGCCGGGCATACCGTGCTTGATGGGGTTGGTGAAGGCGAAGAAGGGCACCGCCACCTCGCCGTTGGTGATGGCGTAGTACTCACTGTACTGCTCCAGGCCGTTGTTGAACCACACGGCCACCTCGGTCTCTGGATTGTTGCGAATGACATAGGTGCGCAGATTGGAGGAATTCAGCCACTCCAGGTTGTTGGGGGCCTCGCTGGTGGCGCCAAAGCCGCCCACGGCAGGGTAAACGCTGGTCCAGACGGGCTTGCCATCGGCGTCCACCACGTCGGCGGTCTTGGTGCTCACGGGGCTGTAGGCCATGCAGTTGACCACCTGATGGGTCAGCTGGGTGTCGGAGAGGGCCTTGGCCATGGCCTCGGCGCGGGTCTGGGCGTCCAGCCGCCAGTCCTCAAAGTCGTCCAGCTTCTGGTTGTTGTTCAGGTCGCGGAAATACTTGCCGTCCTCACGGATCACGCCCACCAGGGTCACGCCGATGGTGGGGCCGTCCTCGTTCTCGTAGAACACGGGCTCCAGGAATTCAGAGATGAGCTCATCCTCACTGCCCACCGTATAGGGGGCGGGGATGTAGCCGTCGGCCTCGGCGGCGGCGGACGGTGCCGGCGAAGCCGTTGGTGCAGACGACTCCGACGACTCGGTTGGGCCGCAGGCTGCCAGCATAGACAGGGCCAGCGTTGCCGCGAGCAGAAGAGCGAGCGTTCTTTTCATAGAAATCCTCCTTTTCTTTTTCTCTGATGTGATTTCACCAAATTTCCCACCAGAGCTTCTGTTTGTTATTGTACTTATTCAACAGTTCCACATCAACTCTTCTTGCACAAGCGGCAGATTTCTTGCATGAACCGCAAAAAAAGAAGGCCCAGGGCCTTCTTTTTCATGAAATATTTGGTTATTGCGCCTGCCGCACTCTGCCGGACACAAGCCAGACCGTCAGTCTGAACACGCCGTCCTCGGCCCTCACCGTCAAGTCGCCGCCATATTTTTGCGCGATAGCCCGCATGCTCTTCATGCCATAGCCGTGGAAATCCTGAAGTTCGGTATGGGTCGTGGCAGGCAGGCCGTCCTTAAAGCGCAGCTCGCCCTCATAGTAATTCGTCACGTTGATGGACACGATATCCCCCGCGCTTCGGACGATGACACCGATCTGCCGTTTCTCCTCCTCCAGCATTCGAACCGCCTCCGCCGCATTGCCCAGGGCATTCCCAAATAAGGAGTAGACCTCCGCCTCCGCCAGAAAATCCAAGCAGCCGCCATTTCCAGAAAAGCTCAGCTGGATATGGTCCTTTTCACACAGCAGGGCGCGGTCAGTCAGCAGCACGTCCAAGGTTTGGCTTCCGGTGTGATAGAACTGATCGTAAATGCGAATCAGCGATTCAAGCTCATCTCCCTCGCTGGCTGGGATTGACAGGCGGCAATCCTCCAGCCGGTGGCGTATGTCGTGGCACTTCATGTTGATCAGCTCAATGGTATTCTTTCGCTCTGCCAGCTGCTTGCTGTCCGCCTGCCATAATCCACGTATTGTTTCCATCTCCTCGCTCAGCTTTTCCTGCTTGCAGAAATTATACTGAATCATCAGACAGAGGGAACAGCACGTGATAGCGTACAGGTTTTGCGCAATAATGGCGCTCGCGTCCCACTCCTCGCCGCTTCTCACAAACCGGGTGATTATAATGCAGATAAACAGAATAATCACGCTCACTATATTCATATTCCGGCGGAAATCGCTTTTGTCATAATGGGATGTATCCATTCCCCGGGCGAAGAGGAAGTAGACCGCCACGCAGAACGGGAGATACAAAACAGCGTTGCGCAGAAGAGACGGCAGGAAGCCGTGAGACAGCCACGGGAGCAGGTAGCCAGTCTTCAGCTGAATCAGCCTCAGGGCCGAATAGGCCAAATGCTGGGTGGCGCGCCCTGCGCTCGCGCTGTAGAGGGACGATTCCCATCCGACTTGGAAGCAGGCGTGGAACAGCACAAGCACGACGACGAATTCGGTCAGGAAATAGAGGAACATAATAAGCTGCGACGGCAGCCCCAGCGCCGGCGATTGGAGCCACCCGTTGATGGAATGCAGCAGCCAGGCGCACAGGGTGGAAAGCGTGAGGACCCGCGCCACGAAATGCGTCCGGCGCTGATAGCCATGGAAAAAGATCGCACAGCACATCAGGTTTTGAAAAAATGTCAGGATAACGCCCATGGCCTACACACCACCCACCATAAATTCCGCGTATGCCCGTAAAAACTTCTGCTTGTAGGAGCGGCCGATCCGCAGCTTTGCCCCCTCCATCAGTACATCGTCGCCCACCACGCTGCGCACATACTGCATATTGACCACGTACCACCGGCTGATGGCGCAGTAGCTTTCCGGCAGCTGCTGATCCATGGATTTCAGGGGGCCCAGGGAACGGTATACCTTGTCCCGTGTGTGCCAGTTCAAGTAATGGCCCTCGACTTCCACATAGCGTATCTCCCGAAGGTGCAGGCCTATCGTCTCACCTTCGGCCCGGATCACAAATCGATCCTCGCTTTTGCTGCCCACGTGCGCAAGGATCCTTTTTAACTTCAGGTTGAAGGCATGGTAATTGATGGGCTTCAAAATATAATCAAACGCCTCCACGGCGTACCCCTCAATGGCATACTGCGCCATATTGGTCACAAATACAAGGGTCACGCTGCGGTCGATCCGCCTGAGCCGCTCCGCTGCCTCCATCCCGGTCATGAGCGGCAGCTTGATGTCCATGAAGATCAGGTCATAATTTGCCTTATACGAATCCAGCAGCAGCACCGCGTTTGCGAAATGTGTGACCTGGAACTGCAAACGGTTCTGTGCGGCGTATTGCGTCAGACAGTCCATCAGATTCCTGGCTTCCTCATCATTGTCCTCAACGACTGCAATGTCGACCACTTCATTCACCCCCCTGCACGCATATCCCCGTATGGGTTCGCTTATAAGAATTCTTTTGGCTTGCTATAACGCACATGGGCGGGCTATAGCCGCGGCCTTCTCCCCATGATATTTGATGAAACGGCCAAACAGAGCGCCATCTATGTTGCAGGCATTGTCAGCATGGTGGGGAACGGCCGATGGTGCAGGTACCAATGTCGTGCGGGGGGAATCTTTGCGGTCATAATGCGCACTTCTTTTCATTGCAACCGCTGCGATATACGCTGCTTTAGTCGCCATTATAGCATTGCAATGATTGTAAGTCAACGTCTCCAAATTACCAATCAGAATGACGTACGTCATATGTCTTCCCGGTATATGCCGGCAGGAACGGATCTGGAGGGCGGCTGATGGATTTCGGCGCGGTGGTATTCAAGGTGAAGCGGAAGAAATACCGGGTGGGGACATACCAAACCTTTGACTGGGGCGGTCAAATGAATTTGGGCGGGGTTGTTTTAAGAAACTGAGTGTGATATACTGGGCAAAATTTAGGTTCATGGCAAGTCGCGGATTGGGGCGAACAAATTATGCAAAATGAAAAGGTATATCAAAAGTACCTATTTCCTGTCATGCTTCAAATAATTTTAGTGTGCTTAGTTGTATTTTTCCTTCAAAAGAATGACATAGTGTGTGGATATGATTCCTATTTAGGAATGGCGCTTATTGTGGTTGCCGGAATTTCATCCGCTATGTGGGGATGTATATATCAGGTGAAATGTTGTGGAAAAAAGTTGTTTGAGATATTTGTTGATTTCTTTTCCGTTAAAGCATCTTTGAAGTCATATTGTTTAGTGGCAGTTTTTTTATTTTTAGATTTCTCAAGTGTGATGGTTGGCGGAATATTGCTGGCACAAAAGCCACACATTTTGATATTGCTATTTGCAAAAGCAATCGTATTTGGCGGGATTGAAGAAATCGGATGGCGATATACCTTTCAGCCCGTTCTGGAAAAAAGATGGCCCTATGGTATTGCCGCTCTGATTACTTTTATATGTTGGGGAATATGGCATTTCCTGTTTTTCTATGTAGACGGCAGCATAACAACTGTAGAGGTGATTCCGTTTGCAATAGGGTTATTGACAAATTGCTTTATCCTATCTGCAATTTTCCGATTTTCAAACTCTCTGTGGTTGTGTGTAATGACACACGCACTAATTAATGCGCTATCCCAAGTAACTATTGGAGGGAATCTATTTACAGATGTATTTGCGAAAATGCTAATCATCATTGTCTCAATTCTGCTGAGCAGCAGGGAAAGGAACAACGCCTAATCTGTTTCACGATGAGACACAATTCGGCAAAACGTACCTCGGAATGAGGTACGTTTTGCCGGCTTAAAAAGCGGAGAAATGCGTTTGCATTTCTTCGCTTTTTGTGTTATAATATCATCACAGACGAGGATAATCAAAACTTTTTTTGCTATTTATAGTGCTTCTCCGGCAGCAGTTTGGCAACAAAAAATCGGATAGCCCATCATTTGTGGATAACTGAAAGAATTAAAATAACCTGTGCTGAATTGTAGTAACAAAAGCGTTTAAGAAACGGTGCTACGAATTGCGTAGTGAAAATCAAATATGTTCCGGCGTTCGGGCACACGCCGGGCAGCGCTCTGTTTGTGGATGAGACGCACCGCGCCGTCCTCTGTGGGGACGCCCTGCCGGAGCGGCTCAGCAAATTCCCCATAAGGCTTTTGTATGGCTACCGGCATAAAACCGCGGCTATGGCGACCCGGAAAGGAGAGCTGAAGCAGCTGAGGCGGGCATCCCCAAAGAGAAAGGGTGTGTCCGCTCGGGTGTAATCTCCCGCCGCTGGGCATCCTGCCAATTTTCAAACGGCGCTTAAACAGGGAAAAGTCTACCGCACCGCGGTCATAAAGAGTTTCCCCTGCTTGTTCCACGTTCCGCGGCACAAAAGCCCTTCAGCTATGACCACAAAGACCGCAGCCATAAGCCCCACGAACAAAATGACAGCCGCCCGGTCAAACGCGTCTTCCGCGGCACAGAGGACGCTCTTCGCCAGAGGATTCTCCCCAAAGGCCATCAGCGCCTCAAAAATATTGCCAAACGTATCGGTGTAATGCCCGGCGTCAAAAATCATCTCCGCCGGCAGCAGGGACGGCGGCAGCTCAACGCCGTCCAGCACATAGGCCATGCACACCCCGTCCAATCCGGCCAGGGCCGTATTCACGGCAGCCAGGCCGCGCCCGCCGCGCCTGCGGAACAGTATACAGGAGCCCGCCCACAACACCACCGGAAACAGCAGCATGACCAGCAGAAGGACCAGCCGGGGCACATGTTCCAGAAACTGCTCCACCGCCTTCAGACTGTAAACCCGGGCGTAATCCGCTGTCATGGGGTGAAAATAGGGCGTCAGCACGGGAGCCTGGGAGATTTGGGTCTTGGCCTGCGGTTCTATAAAGGGCTGCGCCCCGCCGGCAACAGACAGCAGCAAGGCCGTATCCGTCCGCCCGTCCAGTCTCAGCGAGGGGGACAAATTTTCAATCTCCGGGACAGGGGCGGAAAATGCCACCAAATACACATCCTCCGCCGTCTCCTGTTCAAGCAGTTCCACCAACGGCTCCCCCGCCCGCAAGGGGTGGGAGGAAAACTGGATCAGCTCCGCGTTGTAGCTGGGCGTGGCCGTCACCTGCTGGACCCCGCCTTCACGATCAATTATGGAATAATCCTGGCCGTCTATCTCATGTGCGCGCGGGCCGCTTTCCCAGCCGGAGCCCTCCACCAGCTCAAACAGATGATACCCGGTCTCGTCGTAGGTAAGCGCCTCCATTGGCAGCACGGTGAGTCCATAGGCGCTGCGGGGGGCAGCCACCACTTGGGCGGTCATCTGTTCCTCGATTTTGAAGGAGAGCATCGTACAGGCCGCAAGCACCCACGCGAGCAGGGAAAATACGCACAACGTCCTTCGCTTCACCGTCACATCTCCTTTCCCAGGGCGATCCCCTCCACCAGTTCCCGGTTGAAATAGAGAAACAGGAACAGGGGCGGCAGAATGGCCAGCACACAGCACACCAGCCGTACGGCAGGGTCGGCGGGAAGCACCGACGCCAGGGAAACCGACAGGGGCCAGCGCTCAAAATCCTTGAGATAGGCGATGGGCTGCTCCACCATATTCCAGCCGTCCAGGAAGGACAGCAGCAGGGTGCAGACCAGCCCGCTTTTGTTCATGGGAACGGCCACCTGGACCAAAATTGCCAGCGTTCCGCAGCCGTCCAACCGGGCCGCGTCCAGAATCTCATCGGGGATGGCCCGGAACCCCTGGGCCATGAGAAACGTTCCCAGGGGGAGGAAGACGGCGGGCAGGATCAACGCCCAGCTGGTATCCAGCAGAGCCAGCCCGTCCAGAACCAAATAGGTTGGCACCAGGGTCACCTGCAGGGGCAGGATCATCAGCACCGTTAGGGCGAAAAACAGGGCGTTCCTGCCCTTAAACCTGCATTTGGCAAATCCATACCCCGACAGGGCGGAGACGATCACCTGGCCGCCCGCGATACAGCAGGCCAGCCCCAGGCTCAGCCAGAAGCGCAGCAGGTATTTCGGCGAGGACAGAAACACTGTGTAGTAGTGCGTCAGGGTGACGCCGTCCTCCGACCGGAAGCTGTTCGCCAGCACATACAGGAAGGGCGCCAGACACAGCACGGAAAGGATCAGGGCACAGAGGCCCCCCAGCCTGAGCCAAACGCGTTTTTTCATGCCCGGAACTCCTCCTTCCGCCTCACCCAGCCGTAGAGGAGGGCGAAAGCCGCCGTCACCACCAACAGCAGCAGCACCGACGCCACCGCCAGCTTTGGATAGCTCAGATGTTCAAAGCTGTTGCTGATGAAATGCTGGAGCATGTAGATATCCTCGTGGGGGCTCGTCCCGCCGATGAGGAAGATCTCCCGGAAGCACTTGAAGGCGTTAATCAGGGAAAACACGACGGCAAAGAAAATCGAGTACCACATCTGCGGCATGGTGATGTACCGGAACCGCTGCCAGGCGGTGGCCCCGTCCAGCCGGGCCGCCCCGTAGTGATCCTCCGGAATTGTAACCAGCCCGGACAGCAGCAGAATCACGCTGTACCCGGTGTTCTTCCACAGGTAGAGCGCCTCCGCCACCCAGAAGGACGAGGACGAGTGGAGCCAGTCCGACACCGGCAGGCCCAGGGCGGACAGCGCCCCGTTCAGCAGTCCCGCGCCGCCGAACAGCAGGTCCACCACCAGCACCACCCCGATTACCGGCATGATGTATGGGAACAAAAGCACCGACTTCAGCAGCCGGTGCTTTTGCGCCTGCGCCCTCAGCAGCAGCGCCACGGCAAAGGACACCACCAGAATCAGCGGCAGGCCCACCAGCAGGAAGCGCATGGTGTTCCAGAACGCCAGACGGAACAGCTCCTGGTTCAGAACGGTCCGGTAGTTGGCAAGCCCCACGAAGGTTTGACTGTTTCCAACGCCCCGCATCACCGAACGGCGCAGAACCAGAAGGAACGGGAGGGCATAGAACAGCAGGCATCCCAGAACGACGGGCGCCACCAGCAGATAGCCGTCCCGGGCGTTTTTCGCGGATAATTTCATCCTCTCACCCCTCGGCTACGTGCCGCCGCAAAGCGTCGATGGTCTCCTGGGCCTCGGCGTCTACCGTCTCCCGATATTCGTCGCGGAGGTTCAGCACCATTCTCCACTCGCTCCCAACCGTGATCGGGACCCGCGCCCCGTCAATCTCCGCCGTCAGCAGGGGCAGGATGTCGCCGTCCGTCATGGGCATATCCTGGAACGTCTGGACCAGTACGGCTTTCGTACGGCCCTCATCACGGAAGCGTTCCAGCTGGGCGGTCAATTCGCTCCAAAGGGGCTCCACGGAACCGATGGCCCGCACCGGCCACCCGCTGGCCATCAGGCCGGGGACGGCGTCGTCCCTGACGGGGCGCTTCAGGTCCCACTGGCTCTCGGGCAGGAGCAGCAGGCGCAGGAAATCATAGGCCGTCTCCGGGTGCCCGCTCCCGGCCCCCACCGCGCCCCACCAGGTGATCTCCGCCGACAAGGAGCCGTCCACACAGCGCAGGGGGAACATCTCCAGCTCCACGCCCTCCAGCCGGGCCAGTGCGGCGGTGTGGACCGCGTTGGAAAAGCTGTTCACGACCAGGGGCGCGCGCCTGAGCGCGTACGGGTCCTCCCCGCCGTCCTTCAGCTCCGGAAGGGCCAGGGGGAACGAGCCCACCTGGACCATATACATGCTGACGGACGGCATCCCATTGCAGATAGCGTTGCACCGCTCCTCGATTTCCCAGCATTGCCGGGTGAACTCCACAAGCTCCCCGGCGGTCACCTGAACCGTTTCGGTTTTGTAGTCGATCACCCTTGGGAACAGGTAGAATGGGTCCCCCCGCATGACCACCGCGGCCCCCCCGTTGAACCAGGGCGTATCGCCGTGCTCCAGCAGCTCGCGGAACAGGCCGGTCACGCTGGACTTCATGGCCTCCACGTCCATGCCGGACCGCTCCAGCCGCGCCCGGTCCGCGTAGACCACGGGGTAGTTATAGCGCAGCGGCAGCATATACCGGGCTCCGTCCACCACGCCCGCGTCCATGACGCCGGCCGTCAGCTCCTCCGTATTCAGCCCGTCGTCCCCGTCGTACAGGGCGCTGACATCGTAGAACAGGCCGTTATACATCGCCTGCTCTACATCGGGGAACAGGCCCCCGTCCAGTACGGTATTATAGACATGGGCGGCGAGCTGCACCTCTATATACGGCGTCATCACATAGAGGTCCGGCCCACCCCCCGCCATGATCTCCGTGCGCAGCTGCTCCAGGCGGGTCTCCCGTTCCTCGCCGGGCTCGGGCAGGAGCTCCAGCTCAATCGTGACGTTTTCATGCTCCGTCTGATACTTTTTGATCAGGCAGTTGAGCTCATAGTGCATCCCGTAACGCTCGGATCTCATGGCGTTGGTCAGCACCCGGAGGGTCACAGGCCCGTCCACAGTTGGCTGCTCCCGGCCGCAGCCCGCCGGCAGGAGCAGGAGCGCGGCCAGGGCAGCAGCCAAGGCCCGCCGGATTGCGCGCGCATGTTTCATTAGAGTGGACAAACGTCAGGTCTCACCGGCTTACGCATCGCGGAATCCGCCGCAGCCGCAGGCATTGCCAGAGCGCTCACCGACAGCGCCAAGGCCAAAAACAGGGCCACAAATTTTTTGCGTTTTTTCATGACAGATACCTCCAAAATGTTTTTTATTTCTACAGCATCAGCTGCGAAATACAAAATGGGTTTTTTACTGTCTCCGCCGTTTCGTCATAATCCCTGTCCTGCCCACATCGTTTATCAATCCGGCCGCCTAATGATTTTTCGCGGGGAAACGATCTTTTTTAAGCTCGTCACACACGTCTACCCCGTTGCGCACAATGTGAAATGTTAACCCGGGATGCTCCGTCTCCTTCGGCGGGGCGGTTTTTTCACCTGCGGCTCCTCTGTCTGCATCGGCGGGTCCGCGGGCTCCTTAAAAACGGCGGAATGGATCACAATTACAGACGCGATTGCCGAAAGCACCATGCAGGCGGTTAAAAGCGCCGCCCAGATCCACATGTAAGGGCGCCGCCTTCCGGCGCCGGCCAGTTCCCCCAAATCCGCCGTCCGGGCGGGCGGCGCCTGCCCGAGCTGCGGGCTTTCCTCCGCCAGGGCTTCCACAGGGATTTCGAATAACTTCCCTATGGCAACAAGATTGTCGGCGGAGGGCTCCGCCGATCCGCACTCCCATTTGGATATGGCCTGCCGCGATACGCCCAATTTTTCAGCCAGTTCCATTTGGGTCATACTGTGCTGTTTCCGCAAGGCAGACAACTTCTCCCCAAGCTGCATCGTATCACTCCTTCTATGTTTTTTAAACCACCTGCACGTTACAAACGCGCAACCCTTGGTTGCAAATGCGCTTTTGAGAACCTTCCGGCGTTTTGCCCCCCCTCGAATATCCCAGATATAAAGCAAAAACCCCTGTATTCGCAATGAATACAGGGGTTTCTTTTGGCGCGGAAGGAGGGATTTGAACCCTCGCACGGTTTTACCCGCCTAC